>Ga0190334_1000834_pt1 | contig 14005 bp, 13 predicted proteins | sample 48720478_MG_FD_161270 | JGI IMG/M metagenome (GOLD analysis project Ga0190334, IMG submission 161270) | Hydrothermal vent sediment bacterial communities from Southern Trench, Guaymas Basin, Mexico - 4872-04-7-8_MG | ecosystem: Environmental > Aquatic > Marine > Hydrothermal vents > Sediment ...
CAATAAATAAAAATTTACTTTTGTCATTCTGGACTTTATGCGGAATCCATAATAAGTAGGGGCGTATTGCATATGCCCTCATATGCCAGGAAACAGAATAGAATAGATTCCCATTTTCATGGGAATGACAGATGAGAAGAGACGATGCATTGTGGCAATCTCATCTAATAACTAAAAACAAAATTTAAAAAGGAGTTTAAAAAATGAAAGAAGAAATTAAAAAAGTGTTAGAAATGCTTAAGGAAGGGAAAATTAATGATGAGGAAGCGGCGGAGCTTCTGGATGCTTTAAGGGAAACTAAAGAAGAAGAGGAGATCTCTCCTCTCTCTACGAAGAAAAAGAGATTTTTAAAAATCCGTGTCACCAAAGGAGACAAACCTCAGGTAAATGTCACCATTCCTTTCAGTTTAGTCAATTGGGGAATAAATCTCGCCAGCAAATTGGGCAAGAATACAATCAATGTAGAAGGTAAAGAGATACCAATCGATATGGATGAACTCAACAAAGCAATGAATGACCCGGAATTTACCGGTAAAATTGTAGATGTAATGGAAGAAGAAAAAGGAGAACATGTCGAGATAGAAATTGTATAATAGAGAAAAAATTGTTATATTATAAAGTGTAAACATTCAAAAAGGAGAGAGAATGAGAAAAGTTACCCGTGAAGAGATCTTAACCGGCAATCCTTTAAAAGTTATGTTTGTATTAAGCTTTCCGGTGATGATATCTCAGTTATTACACACTTTATATCATCTTGCCGATACTTTCTGGTTAGGTCATCTCCCTCCCGCAGAAAGCGGAGAAGCAGTCGCCGGTTTGCAAATTTCCTGGCCGATAATCTGGTTCCTCATTGCTCTCTCTTTCGGATTTGGGATAGCTGGTGTGGCTCTGGTTTCTCAATATACCGGAGCAGGAGAAAAGAAAAATGCCAATATGGTAGCCAGCCAAATGCTTTCTCTTTCCATCATATTTGGATTGATAGTTGCTGTATCTGGATTTATATTAACCCCTTATTTAGTTCCTCTTATTACTAAATCAGCTACGGTCACCAGGACAGCTATAACTTATATGCGGCTTATCTTCTGGGGAATGCCTTTTATGTTTATTGCCTTCGCCTTTCAGAGTATCCTCTCTGCAAAAGGTGATACTGTAACCCCGATGTATATAAATCTCTTCACCGTTACTTTAAATGTTATACTCGATCCCTTTTTAATCTTTGGCTGGTGGCGTTTTCCTCATATGGGAGTACTGGGAGCAGCCCTGGCTACCATCATATGTCAGGGTATAGCTGCATGTATATCCCTCTATCTCCTCTTTAGAGGAACAAAAGGGATAAAGATAACTTTAAGAAGTCTAATCCCGGCTTGGAAATGGCTGAAAAAAATCTTCAAAATTGGGCTGCCAGCTGCAATAGGGCATTCAACTACTGCCTTTGGATTCGTGCTGGTTATGGCCATTATCGGTAGAGTAAGCAACCCGGAAACAGTTCTTGCCGCTTATGGTGTGGGGGATAAACTGATTAATATTATTTTTATCGTGGTAGATGGCCTGGGGACAGGAATTGTAACTTTAATCGGGCAGAACCTGGGAGCAAATCTTATTAATCGAGTAGAAGAAATCGCTAGAAAAAGCCTTCGGGTAGTATTTCTTATTACCTTATTTGAAGCAGTTCTGGTCTTTGCTTTAAGAGTTCCTTTATTTAAATTATTTATCCCCGGCCGACCGGATATTATTGCCGAAGGGATTCACTTTCTTACCATCTTCACTCTGGGTATCCCCTTCTTCGGTTTGATCGGGGCAATTATGGCTCTGTTTAGAGGATCCGGGCATAATGTTCAACCTATGATTGTGGATATGGTAAGGCTCTGGGGATTGAGAATCCCTCTTGCTTACTTCCTCGGTAATCAATTTGGCTCTACCGGTATATGGTGGGGAATGGCTTTAAGTAATATTATCGCTGCCCTTGTAGCCCTCTTCTTCTACTATCAAGGAGGATGGAAAAAGCAAGTTATCCATGAATACAAGGAAACTATTCAAACTACCCCTTCTCCTTTTGTTCCCGAGGAAGGATAAACTTATTATTTCAGATCAAGAGCAAACTTTATTGCTTTATTGACCTCATCAATCTTTTCTGAAGCAAGGTCCGTTATCTTCTCTGTAAGCAGCTCTTTTCTTATAGTAATTATTGTATCGAGATTTATTACGCACTTTTTAGGTAAACCATCTCCAGTTCCGAGATTCACTTCTACTGGTATATTGCGTATCGTAGAAGTAATTTCAGCAACGGTAACAGCATTGCGTACAGAATAAGCCTCGTCCCTGGAGAGTAAAACTACCGGCCTCTTACCAATGGGATTCGGTAAATTTGCCCACCAAACCTCACCTTTATGCATCTTAAAACTCCTTATCTAGTACTTCAAATTGAACTTGTTCAAGTTGAGCTATGTAATTTGTTTTCTCTGGAATTCTTTTGTAACCGTCAATATATTTTTTAATTTTAAATTGTTCATCCTCTTTTACAAAAAAGAATTTAATTATTTCCTGTACTAATGCGCTCCTGCTAACACCCTTCTTCTTTTTTTCTTCTTCTATTCTTTCATACTCTTCCCGTGGAATAGTAACTGTCAATCTTAATTTTGACATATTTATCTCCTTTGTATAACTTTAATTATACTATTGTTATACTTTTATTATACTAATATAAAAAACTATGTCAACTTTTACTCTTTTCTTTCAAGAATTTCCCTATCCCCTTGTGGAAAAATTACCCTACCTTACTGGAAATTCTCCACTACCCCTAGTGGAATTTTTCCCCTGCTGCTACCGCTGCTGTACTTCTTTGTCATTCCCGCGAAAGCGGGAATCTATCTTCCTCTTTTGTCGTTTCTGCTCCCTTTATGCTTGCCCCGTGAAACTTTGTTTCACTGGGGTCATTCCCGCACCCACTGTAATTTACACTTGTGGAAGTTGGCGTGAGTGTAAACTACGGCTAATTTATCTTCTTCTGCCTTTTTTATATTTTTTAGTTTTTGTCTTGCCACCGGAGGGGTTTCCCTCGCCTGCCCCTTCATATCCCGGAATCCAGGGCTCTTCTCTAAGAACCACCGGTTTTTCCGGCTTTTTGCTAGCCGGTTTCTCTTTTTTATCTAAAACAACTTTTTTAGGAGCTTCAACCGTTGTAGGCACTTGCTTATTAATCAGGTACTGCTGCCCGATCCCTAAAAGGGTAGAGGTGAACCAGTACAGAGTCAAACCGGAAGGCAGGCTGAAACTCATAAAACCGATCATTAAAGGCATCATAATAGTCATCATCTTCTGGGTCTGTTCAGCAGATCCTCCGTCTTTACCGGTACTAGTAGTGGAGGTCATCTTCTGTTGTAGATACATTGAGCCGGCTACTAAAAGGGGCATTATGCCAAGGGAATGTATCCCAAAAATTCCATTGCCCGGCAAATGAATTAGTTGTTCGGGGGCAGCCAACCCTGCCACAACTTTAGGGATACCGTCAACTATAATTTCCACCTGGTTGGGTATCCATAAAAATCCCCCGGCTATTTTACCGGCACTATCTAAATATTCAAATTTTCTCAAGGCCTGAAAGAGTAAGATCAATATAGGCATTTGAATTAACAAAGGCAGGCATCCGCTCATAGGATTAATCTTATATTCCTTATATAATTTCATCAATTCTTGATTTAATCTTTCTTTATCATTTTTATATTTTTCCTGCACCTCTTTCATTAAAGGTTGAATTACCTGCATCTCTCTGGTAGAGACCATCTGTTTTTGCATTAGGGGATATAAGAGGGCCCTGATAAGGATGGTCATTAAAATAATGGCGATACCATAGTTGTGGGTGAAACTGTAAAAAAATACGATTACATTGGCGAAAATATCGCCTAAGGAACTCCATAAATTTCCCAAAATAATTTTACTCCTTTGCTATTTTCTATTTTCTTTTATTTTCATTGAAAGCTTCTATCTTTTTATTCTTGTTAAATTTTAATTATAATATTTGGATTGTATTTACCAAATCCTACAAAAACAGTATCGAGTAAAAAAAGAAAAGATAGAAAAATTAGATTTCTTCTTTCGCCCTAACTACCCCATTAAAGTTTACATTAACATAAATTTAATTGAAAGCATGCATTCAAGAATTAAATGTAAAATATTTTCTAATTTATTCAATTGTCCAATTTAATAATGCGGATCCCCAGGTCAATCCACCGCCAAAAGCAACCATTATAATTCGATCCCCCGGGCAAAACATTTTTTTCTTATGAGCTTCATTTAAAGCAAGTGGGACACTAGCAGAAGAGGTATTTCCAAAACGGTCTAAATTGATAATGAATTTTTCTCTTTCAACCTTTAATTTCCGAGCTACATAATCAATAATGCGAATATTAGCTTGATGGGGAATAATATAATCAATATCGTCTATAGAAAGATTAGACTTATTTAGGACATGAGAAATACTTTTTATCATTATCCTGACAGCAAATTGAAATATTTCTTTTCCGTTCATAGATATATTGCTTAATCCTCCGTTATTATTTGGAATATCTAAAAAAGGATTTTTTAAGGGAACTGCCGGAAGAGTAAGGAGTTCCTGCAAATCTCCTTGAGAACCGGTATAAGTACAGATAATGCCCTCTTGGCTGGAACTCTTTAAAATTACTGCCCCGGCGCCATCTCCAAAAAGTACGCAAGTATTTCGATCAGACCAATCAATAACTTTTGATAAAACTTCTACTCCTATTACTAGAATTGTCTTGCTCTGTTTCGATTTAATAAATTGATCGGCTATCTGTAATCCATAAACAAAACCGGTACAGCCCGCTGTTATATCAAAGCTGGGAATATCCTTTAATCCTAATTCTGCCTGGACAAGATTAGCAGTTGAAGGCATAAAAAAATCAGGGGTTATTGTAGCTATTACAATCATGTCGATCTCTTCTTTTCCTATACCAGCATTTTCAATTGCTTCTTTTGCCGCTTTTGCGGCTATCTGATACGTCTTTTCTCCGGAGGAGATTCTTCGTTGCTTTATACCTGTTCGAGAAGTAATCCACTCATCATTAGTCTCTACCATTTTTGAAAGCTCATCATTTTTTACAATTCTCTGAGGGACATAAGCACCTGTACTAATTATTTTTGAATAAACCATATTACCTTCCTTCAATAGTTCTCCATTTATAAAAAAAGTTTTTCATACTCTATGAATAGCTAATTCATTTAATTGCTTCTGATTTTTTTAATTTCTTATCCCAGATAGGATCGGAAACTTCAGCCCATTCTTTTGCTTTTTTGTTTAAAAAGACATTAGTATCTTCTGAAATTATTGCATCAGCTCCAGGATATAGTGGATGTGCACCGCTCTCCTTTACAATCTCTTTTAAAGCATCGGGATTATCAATTATTGGACAAGGCCTTAAATGATTTTTACAGAAGGGTTGTCTCTTCTGATAGGCTTTAAATAAAGGTGATTTAAGAATTTCAACTAAACTTTTATTTTTTATATTATAATTGGTAAATTGAGAAAAGGCACAAGGAGTTACAGCTCCACTCGGTGTAATATGGAAATAACTTCGTCCTCCGGCTATACAACCCTGAGTATATTCCCCATCATTCCAGAAATCCATTAACATAAATGAATTATGTGTCCTGAGATAATTCACCCGCTCAATTAAATATCCTCTCTGATCGGGTTTTAACATTAGATCAGTATTTGGATTACGTCCAATAGGAATATAATGGAAAGACCATCCGTAAATTGCTCCTTTACTAATCAGAAATTCAATAAACTCATCACTGGTTACTTCTTTATAATTTTCCCTGGTAATCGTAAGAGACACACCAAACAAAGCACCACGTTTATGAAGTCTATCCATAGCACTTACAACCTTATCAAATACGCCTTCTCCACGTCTGGCATCGGTTTGTTCTTTCCACCCCTCTAAGCTAATAGCCGGAGAGATATTCCCTACTTTTACAATCTTATCCGCAACTTCATCGGTAATCAAAGTTCCATTGGTATATATCATGAAGGATGCATCATTATGTTTTTCCGCTAATTCAAATAAATGTGGATAGGTAAACGGCTCTCCCCCTGATATTACAAACCAGTATATCCCCAGCTCTTTGGCTTCGGTTAATATCCTATCTAAAAGCTCAAATGACAAAGTATCATGTTTTGTCTGAGCACCTGCCCAGCATCCTTCACAACGAAGATTACAGGCACTCGTAGGATCGATCAAAATAGTAAAGGGTATATTCACGCCTAATTCTTCGATCTTTTGCTTTCGTCGAGGAACCCCCATAAGCGAGTTATTTATAACATAATTGATCACTATTTTTTGTCTAACATAAGGATTGTTTTCAGTCAAAATTCGATTTACGTATTTTCTTGTATTAGAATTTTGATTATACGATCGCAAAAGAACTTCTATTTTTTCTTTATGTTCTCTATTGATTGCTATCTGTTTTAACAAACTAGCAAGCTTGGGAATATTTTTTTCCGGATTTTTCGCTAAATAATTTAGAGTTTGTTGAAGAACTTTTTTACCTACAAATTTTTTAGCATAATTAAAATTAGTCATTTACTGGCCTCCTTGAATTTCGTCTTTTCTTTATTATTTTTTATATTTATTTGCTCTTGAAATCACTACTGTTCAGCTCAATTTATTTTTTTACTTACCGATTACACAAATCGAGGGTTTTGTAATTAAACGATAGGTTCTTGATATCATTTAAAACAGAATGATCAACGGCTTCAGCACCTATTTTAATACATCTCTGTGCACGGTGAAAATCACGCCAGTGAATATTTTCAACCCTTGGTCTAATGATAGCTACATTGTCATTATTATGAATAAAAGCTATTTTGTTTTGGTTATTTTCTACAACTTTAAGAGCATTTCCGACAAATTTAAAACCCGCAGGAATTATACGCTGAAACTTATTGAAAATTCCTTCCGGAGAAACAACACCGTTTACATAAGGTATCTGACAAATATTTTGCAATATATTCTTGGAATATCGTTTTAAGGCTATCAAGTAGTTAACATTATCAACTGAGGAGCTAACATCAACAGCAATTACCATATCAGCACCCATATCAAAAGCTGTTTGAATAGGCAAAGGATTAACAAGAACACCATCAACCAGCCATCGATTATCTATCTCTACCGGTGCAAAAATTCCGGGAAATGCGGAGCTGGCTAATATCGCTTTGGATACCGACCCTTTATTTATAAGGACTTCTTCTCCTGTTTCAATATCAGTAGCGACCACGGTTAAAGGAATTTTTAATTCAGAGAAATGTTTCTGCCGGGTAATAACTGAAAAGAATTTTTCCAGTTTTTTCCCGGCAAATATCCCTTTAAGAGGGGCAACGTCTATCATCTTTAGCATTTTTATCCATCCGGTCTCAAGAGCTATTTTTTCCAACTCATAAATATTACGTCCTGCAGCATATCCGGCACCAACTATGGCTCCAAAACTTGTTCCCACAACAAGATCTATATTTATGTCTGCTTTGTATAAAGCCTGAAGTACTCCTAAATGAGCGTATCCACGAGCTCCTCCGCTCCCCAGAACAAGTCCGATTTTAGTAGCTTTAGTATGCTGCAACTTTTTCTCCTTTAATATATTTCTTTCATATAAGAATTTACTGTGTCTTCAAGAATTTTCTTATTTAGTTTAATTTTTTTTGAACAAGAAATTGGCTTTCCGATTTTTACTTCGATTTTATTTAATTTGGGTAACTTTGCTCCGACCGGTAATGCCTTATCGGCTCCCTTGATTGCCATGGGAATAATTGGAACTTCTGCTTTTACTGCAAGGTATGCTGCCCCGGCTTTGGCTGAAAAACCATCTTTTTCGTTAACAATTCTTCCCTCGGGGAAAATTCCCAAAACGCCGCCTGTTTGCAAGATTTTTATAGCTTCTTTTATTAGTTTGATATCACTGCCTTTGCCTTGAACAGGAATAGCTCCAACCCCTCGTAGGATATACCCATAAAAATTCATTTTAAAAAGATAGGCAGCAGACATAAAAGTTATCTTAGGCTTAACAAATGATACAAGGACAAATCCATCTAATAAACTTGAATGGTTTGCCACAATAACAAAAGGACCGGTCTTCGGTATATTTTTACTTCCAATTATTTTAAGCCCGAAAATCAATTTAAAAATAATCAAACTGAAATTCTTTATAATAATATATAACAAAATATTGTCCCTCAAATGATGCCGAAATCCCCGTAAACCTTAAATGAGTCGTTAGTGTTTGTTTAGCTAGTTAACTGGTTTGTTGGTTAATTAGTTTAATTATTAATTCTTCAATATACTCATTCCTCAATCAGCTAATCGAGGAACTAAATCTACTCGCTATACGCTAACATACGAGATACTATTCACAAATTTAATTTTGTTTTATACTTTTCGTTTTTTACTACCTTAACTAGCTAACCAGGTAACCAACTAACGAGATACTAATCAAGGCTTACGGAAAAAGGAAATTTCTACACAATAAATTTACGGGGATTACTTTAAAAAAATTTTCCCAATAATCTTTTTACTTAATTTTCTTGGATAATTGATCGATTTTATTCCCCAGCTCATCAATCTTTTTTTCTAAATTATCTACGCATTTTTTTGAAGCAAAATTCATTTTCTCTAAGCTTTTATCAATCTCCGGTTTAATCTTTTCTATTAATCTATCTTTTTCTTTCTCTGCTTTATCCATAATATCAATTACAAATTCCTTGCTCTCACTCTGGCTTAATTCACCTTTTTTGATTAACTCTTGAGCTATTTCATTTGCCCTTTCTTTGGTAAGAGAGGCTAAACCTAAACCACCAAGAAACATCTTTCTACCTAACTTAAACATATCCTCACCTCCTTTTTTTAAAAGTTTTAATGGAGAAAAAATTGACGGAAGCAGTATTTTTTTAGTCTTCTCCTGCTCAACTATAATCTGGGCTAAGACTAAAGAAGTTACATCTTCTTTAGTCTTATTGTTAATTACTTTTACTTCAGCTCCCTCTCGAATTAATCTGGAAACTTCAGAAAGATTCACATACTTTTTCTCTTTCGTATCATACAGCTTACGATTTGAATATTTTTTAATAATATATTCTTCCATAAATATAACACCACCTTTTATTTATAATTTAACGCGATGCGTTACAATACAAATATAACACGGTGCGTTATATTTGTCAAGCCCCTCAAAAGAAAGTATCAAGTATATAGTCCCGAGTATCGAGTAAAAACGAAGAAAAGTACCATAAGAAACGAAGATAGGAAACAAAAGCGATAACTATTATTTCTTTTATTAATGTACTCCTATTAATGTACCCCAGTAAAGTTTAAACCAACTAAAAACAGTATCGAGTTAAGAAAGAACAAGATATGTCATTCCCGCGGAAGCGGGAATCTATCAAATAGTCTAATGGAGGAGCAAAACAAGCCTGCCCCTCAGCAAAAGCAGGGGAAACAATCTCGTACTTCCTATTTACTTGTTATTCCCCCTAAAAAAGGAGAGGGAAATATATTTTGAAAAATTTGTATTAAAATGTTTTGAATAAAAAAGGGTTTTTTGATTTAAATGGCGAATTATGTTTATATAATAGTAAGGAAATTGAAGTTAGATAAAAAGGATGGATAAATATGGTTTTTGCAAAACTAAAGAGAAGATACAAAAATATTAACCGGCTTCGACAAATAGTCAATATTTTAATCAAATACGGATTCGATTATTTTGTAAAACAGTTGGGACTAACTAACCTGATTTCTAAAGGCGGAAAAATTCTTAAACTAAAGCCTTCCAAAATTGCCCAGTTACCCCTTCCTGTAAGAGTCCGTCTTGCCCTTGAAGAATTAGGACCTACCTTTGTTAAATTAGGTCAAATTTTAAGTACCAGACCTGATTTAATTCCTCCTGATTATATTGAGGAACTACAAAAGCTTCAGGATAAAGTTCCTCCCTTTGCATATGAACAAGTTGAACAGATAATAAAAAGAGAATTGGGAGCAAAAGTTTTAGAAATATTTGAATCACTCGAGCAAAAACCCTTTGCTGCTGCATCTTTGGGACAAGTCCATCAGGCTATATTAAAAGATGGGGAAAAGGTAGTAGTAAAAGTTCAGCGCCCGGATATTGAAAAAATAATTGAAACAGATCTGGATATCCTCTTCCATTTAGCCCGCCTTACTGAAAAACATATTCCAGACAGCCGCCTATATGACCCGGTGGGAATAGTTGAGGAATTTGCTAAAGCAATTAGACTTGAGCTGGATTATGGAACCGAAGGAAGGAATGCAGAAAGATTCAAGAAAAATTTTGAAGGCGACGAAACAATTTATACCCCAAAAATATACTGGGAATCCAGTAGTAAACGTATCCTAACTATGGAACTCATTGAGGGGATAAAGATAAATAATCTTAAAAAATTGGACAAAGCCGGATATAATCGCAAAAAAATAGCTGAAAATGGCGCCAAGGCTTTTATGAAACAGATATTAATCGATGGGTTTTTCCATGCTGACCCTCATCCCGGGAATATGTTAGTTATGAAAGATGGAATTATTGGGTTTATGGATTTTGGGATGATGGGACGACTGGATGAAGAGATGAAGGAAAAGGGAGTAGACCTATTTATTGCCATAATGGAACGAAATCCTAATAAAATTATAAATGAAATGTTAGATTTAGGAATTGCTCCCTCAGAAATTGATTTGCCTTCTTTAAAGATAGATATTAGAGAAATGTTAGATCAATATTATGATAAATCATTAAAGGAAATTAAATTAGGTGAATTAATTAGTCAATTAGTGGAAATTTCTATAAAATATCATATAAAAATGCCTGCTGAATTTGCCTTACTCGGTAAATCACTAATTACCATTGAAGGTATTGGATCAGAACTTGACCCGGACTTCAATCTTGCTGAAATAGCCAAACCCTATGCAAAAGATCTTATCCTGGAGAGAAAAAGCCCTCAACGCCTTTTTACTAAATTATTAAACGACTTAAGCGAACTTTATAATTTAATAATCTTAATACCCCGACAGTTAAATAAGACTTTAAAAAAGATGGAAAAAGGGACCTTTAAATTAGAGTTCCAACATCGGGGATTGGAAAATTTAATTAGCGCCTTAGATAAATCTACTAATAGATTATCTTACAGCCTTATCCTGGCTGCCATCATTATTGGCTCATCTTTAATTATGCAGACTGATAAAGGTCCTCATTTTATGGGATTTCCGGTTATTGGAGTTCTTGGTTTTTTAATTTCTGGTGTATTGGGTTTAGGCTTAGTAATTATGATTCTTCGTTCGGGAAAAATGTGATATAAAGCTTACTCAACTTTACCCTATTTTCTTACATAAAACTTCTTCTGAGAATAAAAGGTTTATGATAGAATATAAAAAAGAGTCTTTGGGCAGGTGTAAATAATGTCTCATGTAGTTGGAAAATCAGCTTACAGAAAATTGGAAGAAAGATTAAATAGATTCCCCCAGGGCGCTCCCCCTTCTGAGACTTTATACAAAATATTAAGTCTCCTTTTCAACGAAAAGGAAGCGGAGCTGGTTTCTCAACTTCCGATAAAATCTTTCACTATTAACACAGCAAGTCGAATATGGAAATTAGATAAAGTCAATACCGAAAAAATATTGGATGAATTGGCCGGCAGAGCAATCCTCCTGGATTCCGAACACAACAGAATTAAAAAATATGTCCTCCCGCCGCCAATGGCAGGATTCTTTGAGTTCTCCCTCATGAGAACAAGACAGGATCTGGATCAAAAACTTCTCTCGAAACTCTTCCATCAGTACTTAAACATTGAAGAGGATTTTATTAAAGATCTATTTTTAGGTAGTGAGACATTTCTGGGGAGAACTTTCGTGCAGGAAGAAGTCCTGTCCAAGAACAACCTGGTTTCCATCCTGGACTATGAGAAAGCAAGCCATATCATAAAAACCGCAACATATATAGGAATCAGTATGTGCTATTGCCGTCATAAAATGGAGCATTTGGGAAAGGCATGTGATGCTCCCATGGATATCTGTATGACTTTCAACAATGTCGCTAAATCTTTGATAAGACACAATTATGCCCGGAAAGTAGAGGCCTCGGAATGTATGGAGCTATTACATAAAGCCTATGAATATAATCTTGTCCAGTGCGGGGAAAATGTCAAAAATAATGTCAGTTTTATATGCAACTGCTGTAGTTGTTGCTGCGAATTCCTGTTAGCAGCCAAAAAATTCGGGATGCTCCATCCGGTCCAGACTACTTCCTTTATTCCAAAAATTGATGCAGATAAATGCACCGGTTGCGGAAAATGCGTCAAAGTATGTCCTGTTTCTGCTATAGAGTGGGTTTCGAATGATAATGAAACAAACAACATGTCCAAAAAGGTCAAAATAAATGAAGAAATATGTCTGGGATGCGGAGTCTGTGTTAGGGCATGCTCAAATGAAAGCATTAAACTGGAAAGGCGCAAGGAGCAGGTTATAACACCGGTCAATTCGGTCCATCGAATTGTCTTGATGGCGATAGAGAAAGGGAAACTACAGGAACTTATATTTGATAATCAAGCCTTTGGCAGCCACAGGGCAATGGCAGCAATCCTTTCAGCTATCCTAAAGCTTCCACCCATAAAACAAATGATGGCCAGCAAACAAATGAAATCAATATACCTTGAAAAGCTTTTTGAGAGAATAAAATAAATTAGAATAAATATTACTTCTCTTCAACAACACATCCAAGCTCTTTAAGCTTCTCCTCAACTCTTGCTAAGTCTTTTTCTTTCACCAAAATGTGATCGGTAGAGTAAGCAGAAATAGCAAATATTGGTATTTTTTCATCTGCAAGTATCTTAGAAACTTCTGCCAAAAATCCGACTAACCCAAACGGTAAAACCATATCAAAGGTTAATATCTTCCAATCTTTTTCAACCCCTATTATATCTTCATCATTATATTTAGATTGCTCTATAATCACCGTTATTTCATTCTTATCAATTATATTTGCAAAAGCATTGGGATAAGGTTTTTTTGATCTAATTATTGCAAAAGTTTCTTTCCAGATATATAATTTGCCATTTTTAAAATAATTTTCTAAATCCATAGTAAACTTGAAAATCTCCCATATATAATGAATATTTAAAATATCTTACGAAAAGATAATCTAACTGTTTTTCAGAGAACAACTCCAAATATTTTGCGTTATTCTACTTAGTATAACTTTATGTCAAATATAAAGACCGACCCCTCTTCCTAGTTCGAGAGAAACTTAACGTATGCTTTCATAGTTTACTTGTGATCCTATTTTAGAGAAAACTATTTCCCATAATTGATTATTGTGTGCCCTAAAAGATCCTGCGCAGATTAAGAGATAGTAATTCCACATTCTACGGAACCGCTCATCATAATTATTTTTGATTTTATCCCAGTTTTTATTAAAGTTCTTGTACCAGGCCATTAAGGTTTTATCATAATATATTCCAAAACTGTGCCAATCTTCAAGCTTAAATATACCTTCATATGCTCTGGTAATTTGCTTTGCAGAAGGAAGCATCCCATTTGGAAATATATATTTGTTAATCCAGGGATCCACAGAAACCACTGATCTATTTCCTCCGATAGTATGTAATAAAAATAAACCTTCATTCTTCAAGCAGCGGCCAACAATTTTGATAAATTTCCGGTAATTTTTATAACCCACATGTTCAAACATGCCAACAGAAACAACACAATCAAACTTTTCTTTAAGATCTCTGTAATCCTGTAATCGTATTTCAACATCAAGACCTTTGCAGAGTTCTCTTGCCAGCTTTACTTGTTCTTTGGAGACTGTAATACCTATTGCTTTAACATGATATTTCTTTGCAGCAAATTTTACCAAGCTTCCCCAACCACAACCAATATCCAAAACACTCATACCTGGCCTTAAGTTTAGCTTTCTGCAAATCAGATCTAACTTAGCCTCTTGT
>Ga0190334_1000835_pt1 | contig 14002 bp, 13 predicted proteins | sample 48720478_MG_FD_161270 | JGI IMG/M metagenome (GOLD analysis project Ga0190334, IMG submission 161270) | Hydrothermal vent sediment bacterial communities from Southern Trench, Guaymas Basin, Mexico - 4872-04-7-8_MG | ecosystem: Environmental > Aquatic > Marine > Hydrothermal vents > Sediment ...
GAATGAATTCCTCCACTCTAACATTTGTAGTATCTTTTATTTCCATCCAAACGATTGCTAAAAAGATGATTATCATGTTTTGATAAGTTTGCCTATGATACTTGTTATATCGTAAATATCTTTCCTTAATGGCTTGGAATTTGACCTTGTCGATGTTTAGACCAATTCCATAACTTTTTAATAATTCTATGATCTTTTTCTGCTCTGAAAAATCAGTCTGATAATCTCTGAACCATTTATTTAATGTCTGTAGTTTTTTATATTTCTGCATTATTTTTGGGTCTTGAAGCGCTTTAGAATCTTTTACTCGAATGTTTCTCTCATAATCTATTTGAGATTCCGGAAAATATCGGGGGGGATATGTAGAATCAAAATCTACATTTTCATCTAAAATTAGACCACAATCCCTGCATACAATATAACCCGCCTCCTGTTTTAGGTTTTCATGAAGGCAAGGAACTTTTTCTTGAGATTTTTTTTTATTAGTGCTCAAATTAATCTGAATTTATTAGTTTTAATTTTAATAATTCAATATATTCAAAAATAAATTTATGCAATATTTTTATTTAAACATTTATTAGCAGTTAATAAATTTAGATAATTTTTCACTTTATAATAAATTATCTTCTTAAATTTATAAGGTTGATTTGAATGGAACGTAAAATCGTTTTAAAATATTTAAAATTATTTAGTATCGGATTTTTAGTAATAACTCTCCTTGAATTAATAATCTTCTTTTTATTCAGCTTCTTTACAGTGATTAAATTGGATTCAATGAACAGCAATTTATATGACCTATTATCTTTATCGGGAAATTTTGTCTTCCAGGCTTATATTTTATGGTATTTCTTATTATCAGTGATTATCTTATACATCATTCTTTCATTTAGCTATCTTCTCATTAGCATTAAAAAAAAAATGGATGATATAGATCTTGCTAGATACTTGCTAATTACAGGAGTTTTTGTAGTAAGTGCTGCTTTTATTAAAATGGAATATATCTACTTAATTGCACGCATAAAAATTAATTACATATCCAATTCCCTTGCTTTATTTGAAATAATTTATGATGGTTCAATGATGCCAATTTTAGGAATAATTTACTGGTTTTATTTCATGGTAGTAGTTTGTTGTTTCTTAATTTCTGGTTTAATTTTTGGCGGCGTGGGATTGCGATGGCTTTCTGCAATGAAGGGAAATAAGAAATAGATAATTTTTCCTTACTTTTTATAAAAATATTATTTTCGTTAGTGTAAATATCAATTTATTATATTATAAATAAAAATAAGGAATTTTTGACCTTTCACAGTGCCATAATTTTAATTACTGCCTCTCATTAATAATTCTCATTAAAAATTATAATTACATATTGAGATGAGAAAAAAATAAGTATAGAAATAAAAAATGTTGGAATTATAGGAGCTGGATTCATGGGAACACAAATAGCCATACAATCAGTACTTCATGGTTATATTATATATTTACATGATATCAATCAAGATGTCTTAGAAAATTCGAAAAAATTCATTTCAGCAACTTTAAGGCGAAAAAAACAAAACAACTTAATAGAAAACATTCATTTTTTATTAGATTTGAGCCAAGTGGTTAAAGAATCGGACTTAATTATAGAAGCCATACCTGAAAATCTGGAATTAAAAAAAGAAGTTTTTAGAAAGATTGAAAATTTTGCTAAACCTAATGCAATAATCGCAACGAATAGTTCATCATTTCCAATATCCAGAATAGAAGATGCTGTCCAAAGAAAAGATAAAGTTTTAAATATCCACTTTTATCCTCCCATTTCTGCTCGCCCCATGGCAGATATCATGAGAGGTACTAAAACTAGTGATGAAACGTTCAATATTGGAATCAAATGGATAGAAAGTATTGGATGCACGCCACTCATTATAAAAAAAGAAAGTTTTGGATTTGTTTTCAATAGAATTTGGAGAGCTGTTAAGAAAGAAGCTTTAAAAATATGGGCAGGTGGTCATACAGATATAGAAACTGTGGATAAAGCTTGGAGGATTTTCACGGGAATGCCATATGGACCATTTACGATGATGGATGGTGTGGGCTTGGATACCGTTTATTCCGTTGAAATTTCGTATTATAAAGAAACTGGAAAAGAAGATGACAAGCCACCAGATGAACTAAAAAAAATGGTTGAAAGAGGAGAGTTAGGATTAAAAACTGGAAAAGGTTTTTATAATTGGGGAAGAAAAAAATAATATTCTTTTTTAAATGCCGTTTTTTCGCGTTATTATTCAATTTTATTAATTTATTTTGAAAATTTCTTGTATTAGATTAAAAAATCAAAGATATAAATAATTCAAGCTTTAAAATATCAATAATAAAAATATAATGAAATAAAGGTAGTGTTTCTAAGAAATGAGATTGAATTTTTTATCAAATGAAAAATTAATTATAACTGTGGCTATTACTGGCGGAATTCATGGAAAATGGGCTAATCCAGCCTTACCGATTACTCCAGAAGAACAAGCTCAAGATGCTCTCGAATGTTATGAAGCGGGAGCATCCGTTGTTCATATCCACGTGCGTGGACCAGATGGTCAAAATACTGCTGATTTAAAATATTATAATGAAACAATGAAATTGATTGGTGAAAAATGCCCTATTATACGACAAATTGGAAATGGAATAGGAGCAAGACTTGAAGTTGAAGAATATTATACGAAATCAGGAAAAAAGCGAGTATCAACAAAAATTATTACACCAACATTAGAACAGAGATTAAATTTATTAAATATTGACCCTCCACCTGAAATGCACACGATCAATGCTGGGACTTTTGAGTTCAGGACGCCTTATGGTGGCTCAATTTTTAATAACCCAATGGAATTTAATCGAAAATACATAAAAAGGTGCAAGAAAAAGGGTTTTGGAATCGAAATCGAAGTCTACGACTCCAGTCACATTGCTAATGTTTTAGAATTTGTTGAAACTGGTCTTTTAGAACCACCATTGCATTTTAGCATCGTGCTTGGCATAAAAGGAGGGGCACCAGCTACTATTGAAAATCTGATACACATGGTACACCAAATTCCAGAGGGATCTACGTGGCAAGTTGTGACTGTTGGTAAATATAATTTAAGAACTACTGTTGCTGCAATGTGTCTTGGGGCAAATGTCAGAACAGGATTAGAGGATACTATTTATTATAAGAAAGGAGAATTAGCACAAAGTAATGCTCAATTAGTTAAGCGAATGGTGAGAATCGCTAAAGAAATAGGAAGAGAAATCGCCACCGTGGATGAAGCTAAAGAAATTTTAGGATTGAAAAAATAACCTAAAAATTTTTATTCAAAATAGTTTTTTATTACTAATTTTAAATTAATAGAATTTTTACATTAATGTTTAACCCAAATTTAAGAAATATTTTTATTATCTTAAAATTTAAATTAAAATTATGCAAGATACTAATGAAATTTCTATAAAACATTCAAAAAAATATCTTATATTTCTGTTCTTCATTTTAGCGTTGGTACAAATTTTAGATGCATATAGTACTGGTTATACGAGTTCGTTTCCATCAAAGATCATAGAAGAATTCTTATCTGGATATCCTTCAAATCAAGCTAATGCCATTTTAGGTTTATGTACTTCAATAGCTTCAATTGGCATGTACATGGTGTTCTTCAATCAATATTTCGCAGATAAAATTGGAAGAAAAAAAATGTTAACGATTACCACATTCGGAATGGGGATTTCTGCGCTTTTTTTGGCACTTTCTACCAACATAATGTTTTATACAATTTTCTTATTTACAACCTATTTATTCTACAGTTCGGACATGTGGCTAATTTATGCAAATGAAGAAGCCCCAGCAGAAAAAAGAGCTTCATATATTAATATAGTTCTAATGTGTGGCATGTTGGGACCTATCATGATGCCTACATTGCGCTCAATTTTCATAACTGAAACTTCTCCAGTAGGGTCGTGGCGAGGGATGACACTTTTCCCAATTTTGCTAGGGATACCATTAGCAATAATTATTATTTTTACGATAAAAGAAACTTCCAAGTATCAAGAAATAAAATCTTCTGAAACTCGAGAAACTCCGCCCATTTTTTTGAAAAAAAATATTGCAGCCATTTTCAAATCAAATATTAAGCCTGAATTCATCGTTTTACTCATAATGAGCTTTTTTGCTGGATTAAACTTTTTCATGCTTCAATTTGCAGAAAGTTTTATAAACTTGAACACTAGCTTGCCTGAATCAAAGGTAAATCTTGTAATCACCGTTATAGCGATAGCTTTAATACTAGGGTATTTATTGACAGGAATACTAGCAGATAAAATCGGAAGAGTCCCATTGCTCCATCTATTCTCTGTCTTGATGCCTTTAGCTTCTATATTGCTCTATATTGGATCGTTCCTTACTGAAGGAACTTTTATTTTAGTTTCTTTAGGAGCAGCTCTCGCTTATGTGAGTTATTATGGTTTGACCATCGTATTAAGGATTGTTTTAATGGAGATTGTTCCTACAGATAAACGAGGTACAGGCATGGGTGTAAGAGCACTCATTAATGCTTTTGGAATTACTTCTGGATTCTTAATAGGTAGCGGGCTCACTTTCATTCTTGGATTAGGAATTGCTTTCATGATAATGAGTTTCCCCCTCATTTTAAACGTTTTCTTGACAATAAAATATATAAAAGAAACTAAAGGTACTGATCTAAGTAAAATTGAACTTAAATATTAAAATTTAACCCAATTCATTATTTTTTTTTATGATTTCTTTAATTTAAATAGAATCTTTAAAAATATGAAAGACATCTCGATTTACATCTTTAATCAAGAAAATATGAATATCACTATTTTTTAAATTCTCTTGATATTTTCTTGTTAAAATATTCTTAAGTTTTTTGAGTTAAGTTTATATACTTTCCTATGAAATATTTAATGGGTGTTAAAAGACATGGATCTTTCAAGTTTTAAGACTCTTTTTGGAGATGACATTAATTCTCCCCAAGAATTTTTTATTGATTTGAATGAAAGAGTACAGAATATTCTTAATACATATCCTTCAATACCAGAATTGAAAATTAGGACTATTTATTTAGCTGGAGCGATTTATGGAGTATTTTCACGCTTAACAAGGGCCCATTATTACATCAATAAAAAACCTTTTAATTCTTACATCAAAAAATTAATTGAACACCTTAAGCCTTTCTTTTCTCCCCCAAGCATGAATATTGATCCATCTATTTTACCTTCTTTGATTAAAGGAATCTCATCATTTTCTGAACTTCTAAATGAATTTCTTTCGTCTTAAAAAACCAGATAATTCATGTATCTTTTTTTTTATTTTTAAAAATTCTCTTCTAAAATAAATTAAAATTTAAAATAAAAAATAGATTTTAAGGAGAAGAAGACAAAATATTTTTAATTTGCTTTGCACGTGAGCGTAATGTAACTTCTGTAATCTTTGCAACATCTGCGACATTAGATTGAGTTTTTCTAATAGATCCAGCTTTTGCAGCTATATAGATGCAAGCAGCAGCAAGACCTTTTGGATCTTTTCCTGTTCTTTTAAGACCGTGGGCAGATGCTTTACGTAACATTTCAATTGCTTCCTTTTGTATCTTCATTGGTAAATTTAACTCGTTTCCAAAGCGAAATACTAAGCTTTCTGCCGTGATTGGCTGATATCTAAGTCCTAATTGTGGCAAGACCTCTCGAATAATCATTGCCAAGCTTCTATGTACTGTTCTTCTCGGAGTCAATGAGGCCTCACACACTTCATCTAATAATCTTGGAAAATTATGAACTCTAATGGCAGCATACATCGCTCCTGCAATAAAACCGTTGATAGAACGTCCCATTGTTAGTTTTTTCTTGGCAACAATGCTATAAATTCTCCAAGCAGTTTCGCTAATATATTCTGGAATGTTCATTTTAGAAGTTAACATCTTGAGCTTTGGTTTTGCTTCCCAAAAATTTCGCTCAATTGATGAGATTAAAGAGTTTTGTATTTTAGATAAACGAGAAAAGAGAGCTTGTTCCTTTGGACCAATTGATTTACCCTTTGAATCTGTTTTGACAGTTGGCAACATTGTTCTTGGTCCAAAATCGCGCCATCGAGGTTCACATCTCCTTCTATTTTGAATTTCCTCAACTGTATATGCTCTTCTTTCATTACCTACAAAGGTTCTTTGTAAAATTAAACCACAATTAAGACAAACTAAATTGCCATCTCTTTCTTCAAGGCAAGGATTATCACAGCAATCTTCTTGAATAATTTCGCCAATATCATCTTCCTTGATCTTGAGCAACTTGCGATAATTACTATTCATTATATATCACTAATTAATGAGGATTAACAATAACTTTTCTTGTCAGATATGACTTCATAAAAATAGCCGTTGTTTCCCGTTTAATAAGATAATTATATAACAATTTTATTTATAAATGTTTTCATCATGTTAAAAAACTTCTAATTATCAATATTTAAATTATAAGAAAAATAATAAAATTTTTAATAATTTCGAGAAATTGATAAAATTTTATTAGTTCATTTAAGTAAAACAAAATTAATTTCAGAAGAGTGGTTTAAAAAATGGAATTTTATGAAGTTGTTAAAAAAAGAAGGAGTTATAGGCAATTCAAACCAGAAATGCCAAAACGCGAAATCATTGAGAAGATAATTAATGCTGCTAGATTAGCCCCGACCTGGGCAAACATGCAAGGAATGCATTACATCATTGTTCAGGATGAAGCAAAAGTAAAGGAAATATGGAAAGCAATAGGACAGCGCAAGAAGTTTTCAAATGCCCCCATGTTCATTGTAGGTGCGATAGCTGAAAGCGATTCTGGTAAAAATAGTAGCGGTGAAAAATATTATCCCGTAGATTTTGGAATATGTTTTGAGCATATCATGCTGGCAGCAACTGCAGAAGGTTTAGGAACTTGTTGGATAGGTTGGTTTGATGAAAATAAAGTAAAAGAAATTCTTGAAATACCAAAAAAATATCGAGTCTTGGGGATCACTCCTTTAGGATATCCCTTAAAAGAGAAAAGTGAAGTAACCGATAGAAAACCTTTAGAGAAAATCATTCACTTTAATAAATTTTAATTTTCTTTTTTTAACCAACACGGTTGAATGAATTTTAGAAAAAATAAAAATCTTTAAAAAATAATTTAACTTATGAAAATAGTTCGAATTAATGTGAGATCGGATTCAATAGCAGAGGAGCAAATAACAAGAGATTCAAAATACTTTTTATTAGGAGGGAGGGGTTTAACTTCAATCCTAATTAACGATGAAGTCAATCCTAAATGCGATCCCTTGGGAGAAGAAAACAAGCTCATCATTGCTAATGGAATCTTATGCGGAAGTTCTTTTCCAAATTCTGCAAGAACATCTATAGGTGCTAAGAGCCCTTTAACCCTTGGAATAAAAGAATCTAATGTAGGAGGACGGGGTGCAATGTTATTAGCTAGACATGGAATAAGAGCTTTAATTTTAGAGGACAGATCTCCGGATTTAAAAATAATTCTCATCAAAGACCAGGGAATTATCATAAAAAAAACACCAGAACTTCAAGGAATGGGAAATTATGAATTGCATGAGCATCTAAGAGGGATTTATGGTCAAAATGTCGGCATCTATTCAATTGGTCCGGCTGGAGAACATGAGATGAGGTCAGCAACAATATCTTGCAATGATTTGGAGGGATATCCAAGCAGGCACGCTGCTAGAGGAGGCTTGGGAGCTGTTATGGGCTCAAAAAACATTAAAGCAATAATAATCAAGCCAACTAAGGATTCTAAAGTTCAAATAAATGATATCAAGAAATTTAAAGAAGTTTCTAAACCTTTCGCGCAAAATTTAGCCAAATCAAAAGAAACTTTTTCGATATTTGGTACTTCGTTGAACATGCGTATAATTTCAGAAGTAGGTGGCATTCCAACTAAGAATTTTAGCTTGGGCTCGTTTGATAAAATTCAAAAGGTTTCAGGTGAAACCCTTCATGATTTAGTAATTAAAAGAGGAGGCAAGAAAAGATTGTCTTGCTCTCCAACTTGCGTTATAAAATGCTCCAATCTCTTCGTTGATGAAAATGGAAAGCATGTGACATCTTCACTCGAATATGAAACAATGACCTTGAATGGACCAAACCTTCTAATTGATGATCTCGATAGTTTAGCCAAAATTGATCATTATTGCGATGATGTAGGTATTGATACTATTGAATTTGGCGGAACTATTGGAGTCGCAATGGATTGTGGAAAGTTAGATTGGGGTGATGCTGAAACTGTCATAAATATTTTAGATAATGAAATAAGAAACAATACAGAGACAGGAAAACTTTATGGAAATGGCGTGCGAAATATTGGTCAAAAATTAAATGCAAAAAGGGTGCCTCAAGTTAAGGGACAAGGGCTTCCAGCATATGATCCAAGAGTATTAAAAGCAATGGGCGTTACTTTTGCTACAACACCAATGGGCGCAGATCACACGGCAGGAGCAGCAATCCCAAAGAGAGTACCACGCCAAAATAAAGATTATGGCAAATTAACTGAAAATGACTTCAAATTGGAGCTTTCCTATGAATTGCAGATATTTACGGTATTATGTGATTCATTTGGTCTATGTTATTTCATAGGACCTTCTTATGAGAACATGATAATCATCACGGAAGCAATTAATGCAATGCATGGTTTAAATTTGAATGTTGATGATGTTATTGATTTAGGAAAACAAATTCTCAAGAATGAGATTGAGTTTAACGAAAAAGCAGGAATAACGCAAGATCAGAACGATGTCCCAGAATTTTTTAAGAAAGAACCATTACCTCCCACCAATCTAACATTTACTTTTAAAAAAGAAGAGCTAAGAAATTTCTGGAAGCGACTTGAAAAATAAATTTATTAATAGAAAAGGTTCCATTTTTCTAATTTTTATTTATTTATCGATATCTAAATTCTTTTTTCATTTTCATTATTAGTTCAATGAAAATGATTAATGTAAACCCAAGAATGGAAATGAGTAATGCTAATAAATAGTTGAAATTTTGAGCAAGCACGGAGAGAGAGGTCATTGAAAATAAAAGTAAAAATAAAATATTAAAAATAATGGCGATAAGGGATATGATTTTTAACTTTTTATATATAGAATAGGAGAAGTACCATATTATTAAAAGCATTAGCTCATAAATTTCAATAAAAAGAATATTATAAAATGTTAGAACCTGGTTTATAAATAATGGGTATATTACTGTAATTAATATTTGGATCATAGCAATGGCCAATCTAATGAGTTTTTCATGCCTTCTAACATGTTTATTCTCAATTTTTTGAAATAGAAAAAATGTGAACCAAGTTAATGGTATTATAATAATTAATATCCAATTTACTTCATCAAATTTTACAGCATAGAAATCAAATATAATGATATAAAAAAATGAACTTAATATTAAAAGAGAACCTAATATTCTTAGGAGTATTTTACCTTTAGACTTCACTAATAATTTCATTTTTAGAAATTGTAAGATTAAAAAACTTAGAATATTAATTTTATATATTTTTCATTCGAATTTTTATTATATTAAATTTAATGAATTAAAATTCATTTTTCAAGTGAATGATTTTGAATAAGAAGGAAATTATTTCAGAATTACAAAAAATTGTTGGAAAGGATTTTGCGACCGATAGTGAGGAGAATCTATATATATATTCTCAAGATCCTGGAGCTTCGATACCTAGAAGCGTGGATTTTGTCGTTTTACCAGAAACCGTTGAACAAGTCCAAGAGATAGTAAAGTTAGCGAATCGTGAAAAAATCCCCATCGTGCCAATGGGGGGTGGCTTAACTCTGAGTGGCTTAACAATTCCAGTAAAAGGAGGAATTGTAATGGACATGAAAAGAATGAATAAAATTATAAAAGTAGATGCACTAAGTCGGTATGCATTAATTGAAGCTGGAGTAACAACCGGACAATTGAAATCATATTTAGAAAAACATCATCCCGATTTAGAAAATTCAATGCCCGATGCTCCTCCTTCTGTTACTATTACTGGAAATGCTTTTATTACTGGCTCTGGCTATTTATCACAAAAATATGGAGATCACGGCCAAATGGTAAATGGGATTGAAGTAGTGCTTTCTAATGGAGAAGTTTGCAAGTTGGGTTCTTGTGCAGTATCAGATTCTTGGTTTTCTAGGGGTCCAATTCCCGATTTAATTGGAATGTTCATTAGCTCGTTTGGAACTCTTGGCATTATTACAAAATTATCCTATAAATTATATCCTAAGAAAAAAATTAGAACTTGTGTTTTTGGCTTAGCAAGAGAACCTGAAACAATACCCAATTTAATCAATAAAATAACTGAAACCGAAATTGTGGAGGATGTTTTAATTGGAATCCAAGATAAACCAGAATGGATGAAAGGATATATTACATTAATAGTTTATATTACCGGAGATGACGAACAAGAAATTCAAGAAAAAACTAAGATTCTTAAAAAGATTTATAGGAAGGGAAAAGCAAGATACATGAAAGTTCCTGACAGATATTATGATATTTTTTTGGAAAAACCCCAATTTGCAGCAAAGGCTGCTGACTTTCGGAAAGGAGGGGGTTTTGAATATGTTGGGTGCTTTTGCGCCTTGGATATCATCCCAAATTTGATTAGAATAGGAATGGATATATCAAATAATCACGGAATCATACCTACTTTAGGAGCAAGAATTATAGGCAAGGGACATTCTGCTATGTTTTTCATGTCATATTCTTTCAATAGAGCAGACCCAAAAGATGTTGAGAATGCGCGAGATGCCTTACATGAGACAAATATAGAAGTTTTAAAATTAGGAGCCATTCCTTGGAAAGCAGAGTTAGTAGCTCAAGGTTTAATAATGAAACAGATGGATCCAGGTTATAAAAAATTGTGGAAATCTATCAAGAAATTGATTGATCCAAATAATATAATGAATCCAGGTAATTGGGAGGTGCCTGATTAAAATGACTGTTCAAGCGGAATTGGATTGGAAAAATATTGTTCACCGTTGTTTTAGGTGTGGTTATTGCAAGTTTACGAGTGATTTTTATTATTTTAACTGCCCCAGTTATAACAAACATAGATTTGAAACTTATAGTACGGGTGGTAGAATGTGGACGATATATGGCTTAATAAGCGGGGAAATCTCTTGGACTCAAAATTTTGCTAATGTATTATACGCTTGCCCGACTTGTGGAAACTGTACAGAAAATTGTAAGTTTGAAAAATTCCACATGTTTTTAGTTGATTTTATTGAAGCTGCTAGAGAAGAAGCTGTTAGGGCAGGATTTTGTCCAGAAAGGCAGAAAGAACTACTAAATCGCACTTTAAATCCCAACTATTATAATCCTTATGGTGAAATTAATTCTGACAATAAAGAGCTTAGAGAAAAGCATGATTTACCAGAAGAAGCAGAATGTGTGTATTTTATAGGATGTACTTCAAATTATCGACAGAAAGAATTGAGAGATGCTACTATCAATTTTTTAAAGCGAGCTGGCATAAATTTCACTTTAATTGATGAGCATTGCTGTTGTAGCCCATTAATAAGAACAGGTCAAACTGAAAAGGTTAAAGATTTCATTAACTATAATATCGCTCAATTTCAAAAGGCTGGAGCTACTAAAATTATAACTTCTTGTGCTGGTTGTTATCGAACTATCAAAAAAGATTGGCCTAAGCGAGTTGGAGAATTAAACTTTCAAGTATTTCATACAATTGAGATAATAAAGGACTTAATAGAGAATGGAAAGCTAAAAATAAAGTCAAGTTTAGAAAAAACTTTAACTTTTCATGATCCCTGCCATCTTGGTCGACACATGGGCGTGTATGAAGATCCAAGAATAGCGTGTAATGCCATACCAGGAATAAAATTTGTAGAGATGGAACGCAATCGAGGAAATGCCTGGTGTTGCGGAGCAGGAGGAGGTGTGAAAATTGGATATCCTGATTGGGCTGTTGAAGTCTCAAAGGAAAGGTTGGAGGAGGCTAAAAAGACCGGTGCCCAAATAATTGCTTCTACTTGTCCATTTTGTAAGACCAATTTAAAAGACGCTAATGAAAAATTTGAAATGGGTTTTGAAATCTTAGACATGGTAGAAATAATTGATTCTTTAGACTATGAGGTTAGCAAGGATTAATTTTTTAAATTTTTTTATTATTTTAAATTATTGAAAATAATTAATTAATGAGAATCACTATTTGGAGGTCCTTAATATTAGAATAGGAGCGCACATGACTGTATCGGGAGGGAAATATAAAGCTTTAGAGCGCGGAAAAGAGCTAGGATGTGAAACCGTCCAAGTATTTATAAGAAATGTAAGGGGATGGGTTTCTAAACCTTTAGAAAAAAAAGAAATTGATCTTTTTCTACAAAAGAGGGAAGAATTAAAAGATGAGATATGGCCTGTATTTTCTCATAATAGTTATTTAATTAATTTGGCAACTTCGGATGAAGAGAAACTTGAAAAATCTTATAATGCAATGTTAGATGAATTAACCAAAGCAACTCAATTACAATTAGAATATGTAGTGATTCATCCAGGGACATATAATGCCAAAGATGATAATGAGTCAGAAGAGACAGGATTAGCTAGAATCGCAGAACAAATTAATAAATTATTTGCTGAAACAAAAAATTCAAATGTAAAAATTTTATTAGAAACCGTGGCAGGACAAGGTAATAATTTAGGATATACCTTTGAACAACTAAAATATGTAATTGATAGAGTGAATAATAAAAAAAGAATAGGAGTTTGCTTCGATACTTGCCATGCTTTTGCTGCTGGATATGACTTTACTACTAAAAATAAATATGAAAAGATGTGGGATGAGTTTGATGATGTTATTGGCTTAAATTTTCTTTTTGCATTTCATTTAAATGACTCCGTGAATGAGTTGGGATCTCGAATTGATAGACACACGCATATTGGAATGGGTAAGATTGGAAAGGAACCTTTCAAGTTTTTCCTTAAAGATGAACGGTTTATTAATCATCCAGGCGTTTTAGAAACTCCTAAAGGAAAGGACATGAAAGAAGATATAATGAATATAACAACCTTAAAAAAATTGCGTGAAGATAAAAACTATAGAATTTGATCATGATTTTTGATTTTATTCTATTGATGCATGATGATTGTCAATGAATTCCTCGGAAATGCCTAGTTTTTGCATTAAAAAACCTCCAATAGAATCTAAAACTGCCAATGTTGAGATATCAAATAAGCTTGTATAAGGAGCATAAGTTTTTTGTGATGTAGCAACGTCCTTACTTTTTCCTATTATTGTCATAGAGAGATCCGAGATTTTTCCTATCGTGCTTTGTGGATTGCCTGTAAATAATACGATTTTACCCCCAATTTCTCTCGCTTTTTTAGCAATAGCTACTGGTGAGGTTGTTTCTCCACTTCCACTAATTATAATCAAAACATCTTCTTTTGTATAGCGATAAGTTATTGCATCTGACACAAAACATGAATTAAATCCTAAATGCATTAATCTTTGCGCAAAGCATCTCCCAATGAAACCCGATCTTCCAGCGCCATATACAAAAATAATTCTCTCTTTCTTTTTTGCGTTGATTAACAAATTAATAAATTTCTTTAAACAATACTCATCAAGATTTTCTTTATTCTCGATTATTTTTTCAGAGATCTCGTCCATTGATTTTTTAAAGTATTCTAAAATGCCATTATTAGTAGAAATAATTTTTCACCTTATCATATTGTAATAATTATAAAAATTAACACATTTAATCTAACTTAACATAAATTAAAATATAGATTTTTAGATGATTAGAAAAAAAATAAAAAGAATTTTATATAATATTTGATTTTTTCCTTGAAATTATTGTTAATCCAATAAGACTTAATATCGAGGTTATTAATATTAAAATTATTTGAGGTCCCGGAATTGCTACCAGCGGAGATGGTTTTTCAAGATATTCATATGTAAAAGCAAATATATAATGAATGGT
>Ga0190334_1000836_pt1 | contig 13977 bp, 14 predicted proteins | sample 48720478_MG_FD_161270 | JGI IMG/M metagenome (GOLD analysis project Ga0190334, IMG submission 161270) | Hydrothermal vent sediment bacterial communities from Southern Trench, Guaymas Basin, Mexico - 4872-04-7-8_MG | ecosystem: Environmental > Aquatic > Marine > Hydrothermal vents > Sediment ...
CGGTGTCCCCGACCACGCTCGCCGCGTGGGCCTCAGAGCCGCTCCCCCCGAAGTGCCCGATCTCGATGTACTTCTTGGCGTTGTCCATGGCGCCGCCTGCGTTGGCACAGTAGATGGCAAGCTGGATGGCCGAAAGCAGCCCCCCGAACAGCACCCCGGCCAGGGCGTACCGCCCGAACACAAGCCCCACGAACAGAGGCGTCCCCACCGCGATGATGGCTGGCACGGTCATGTTCCTAAGGGCCCCGCTTGCGGTGATGGAAATGCAGCGGCGGTAGTCCGCGGTCTCCTTTCCCTCCAGGATCTTGGGGTTCTCCCTGAACTGCCGCCGGATTTCAAGCACGAGGACATCTGCCGTTCTGGTCACGCCCCGGATCAAGATGGCGGAGAACACGTAGGGGAGCATGGCTCCCACCACCAATCCCACCAGCACCCACGGCCCCACGTCGATCCAGGAGGCGGTGGGGGATAGGCTCGGGGCGATCTGGCCCACCAGGGGCACCTGGGGTGGCAGCACCTGGTTGGCCGAGCCGATGGCGGACCAAAGGTAGGAGGCGATAAGCCCTAAGGCGGCGAACGCAGCTGAGCCGATGGCAAAGCCTTTGCCGATGGCGGCGGTGGTGTTACCCACGGCGTCAAGGCCGTCGGTGCGCTCCCGCACGTCCGGCGGAAGCTCGGCCATGGTGGCGATGCCGCCTGCGTTGTCGGCCACCGGCCCATAAGAGTCGATGGACACGTTCATCCCCACGAACGACAGCATCCCGGCGGCCGCAAACGCCACCCCCAACAGGCCCCCGATGTAGTAGGCCAGCGTCGTTGCCGCCGCGATCACCAGGACAGGCCAGAACGTGGACAGCATCCCCACGGCAAGTCCGCCCGCCACCCCCACCCCTGGTCCGGCCTGGTTCATCTCCGAAAGTTCCCGGGTGGGCTTGTACTTGTAAGACGTGTAGTACTCGGACAGCCGGCCGATGGCTACGCCTGCTGCCAAGCCTAGAAGCACGTTGAAGAACGGGTTGAAGTTCGCCGGGGTGAGCCAACAGATGATGAGGGTAAAGACCCCGGTGAGCCCGGCGGCGAGGATGAGCCCGTTCATCAGCGTCTTCTGGGGGTCCTCTCCCCTGGAGTAGCGCACGTAGAGCACGGCGAGCAAGGAGGAGAACGTCCCCGCAGCCACGATGAGGAGGGGCAAAAGCAAGAGCCACCAATACTGCCCGGGCTCAATCCCGGCAGGAAGGCCGAGCTTGGCCACAAGGTCGCTGATCCCCGGGTTGTGCTGGCCGACGAAGATGTACATGAACATCACCATCACTGAAATGATGGCTCCGATGAACGATTCCAAAAGGTCGGCTCCCAAGCCGCCAACGTCGCCCACGTTGTCGCCCACGTTGTCGGCGATGGTCGCCGGGTTGCGGGGGTCGTCCTCCGGGATGTGGGCCTCCACCTTGCCCACGATGTCCGCGGCCATATCCGCGGCCTTGGTGTAGATGCCGCCGCCCACACGGTCGAACAGGGCCACAAGCGACGCCCCGGCCGAGTAAGCCGACACCAGAAGCGCGCCTTTAATGAAGTTGACCCCCGCCCCCTTGATCCCGAACAGGTACTTGGTCTGGATATGGACGGTGGCCGGGTCGAACTCTCTGCGGAACAGGACGATCACGATCACCAAGCCCCCGATGGCCAGCCCTGCCACCCCCATGCCCATCACGCTGCCCCCGGAGAATGCCACCTTAAGCGCCTCACGCACCGACCTGCGCGCGGCTTGGGTCGTGGGGCCATTGGCTAAGGTGGCCGCGTTCATCCCGATGAAGCCCGCTGCCATGGAGAAGATAGATCCGATCCAGAACGCCACGGCCACTTCCCAGTAAAACAGGATCCAAAGCAAAATGCCGATGGCGAGGATGGCGATGGACATGTGTTTTGCTTCCTCAATCATGAACGTGATAGCGCCACCGCGGATGTACCCCTGGATTTCCTGCATTCGCTTGGTGCCCCGGTCCCTCCGGGCCACATACCAGTTGGCGTAGGCGGCCCAAACCAGGGCCACAACGGAGACCAGTGCCGCAATGCCAATCGCTAGGGCCATACCACTCCTCCTTCCTTTGCCAGATTAACCTGGGGATGCTTTGGCCTGGAGGGCCAAAACCGCGGAAACTTTACACCCCGCCGGTGGCTTCCTCAACCACGCTTAGGGCGCACTCGATCCTGGCCTTGGTCTCTTTTGGGCCGAGCACGGCAACGATCCCGGCCAGCTCCGGTCCCTGGGAGCGGCCGGTGAGGGCAAGCCGCAGCGGGTGAAATACCCCCCGCCGGGACACCCCGAGTTCGTCCGCTACCTCACTCACCAAGGCACGCAAGTCCGCATTTGAAAGACCTTCCAGTCGGGCAAGCACGGCCCGCAGGGCCTCCTGTGCCCTAGGTTCGCTCAGCTCTTCAAGCACATCCTGGCCGAGTTCTGGCCGGCTTAGGATGGCGACGAGATCTGGATGCTCGCCAAGCTCTGCCAACGTGGAGATCCCCGGCCGCACCAGGGCCAGCGCCCTGGCCACCTTTTCCTCCGGCACCCCTGAGAGGCCTTTGAGAAAGGGCTTTGCCCGGACGAGGAGCTCCTCGGCGGAAAGACGGGCCAGGTGCTTGCGGTTGAGCCACTTGAGCTTGCCCAAATCGAACACCTGCGGTGCCAGGTTCACCTGGTCGAGGGAAAACCGTGTCACGAGCTCCGTCAGGGTGAACACCTCTTCCCCCGTTCCCGGAGACCAGCCAAGGAGCGCCAGGTGGTTGACCACCGCCTCGGGCAGGAACCCCTGCTCGCGCAGCGCCTCCACCGAGGTTGCCCCGTGGCGCTTGGACAGCTTCCTCCTGTCCGGCCCCAATATGACGGACAGATGGCCGAACTGGGGTGGGTCCCACCCGAGGGCTTGGTACAGCCAGATCTGCTTGGGGGTATTGGAGATGTGATCCTCGGCCCTGAGCACATGAGTGATCTCCATCTCGTGATCGTCCACCACACAGGCCAGGTTGTAGGTGGGGGTGCCGTCGGCCTTCTGGATCACGAAGTCCCCGGTGGTGAGGCGGCGGAAGCGCACCTCCCCGCGCAAGAAGTCGCGGAAGGAGGTCTCCTTGGCCGCCTCGGGCACCCTGAACCTGATGGCCGGTTTTCTGCCTTGCGCAAGATACCGCTTTCGCTCCGCCTCGCTGAGGTCGCGGCAATGGCCGTCGTACTCCGGGACTTCACCCCGGGACAGGGCTTGGCGGCGGCGGGCCGCCAGTTCCTCTGGGGTACAATAGCAGGGATAGGCCTTCCCTTCCTCAAGCAGCTTTTCTACATACTTGCGATAGATGGGCAGCCGCTCGGACTGAAAGTAAAGCTCGTCCCAGTCAAGCCCGAGCCAATTAAGGGCGTCCATGATGCCCTGGGCGAAGCGCCGCTCTGAGCGGGCAAGGTCGGTGTCCTCGACGCGGAGGACGAAACTGCCCCCTTCCTTCCTCGCCCAAAGCCAGTTGAACAGGGCGGTACGGGCGCCGCCCACGTGGAGCTCACCGGTAGGGCTGGGAGCAAACCTAACGCGCAATGTCATCACGGGATTATACGGGCAAAAGACACCTGTCCGCCTCCGGTGCGACAAAACCGCCCTCTCCGGTGCCCAGGCGGCATGGAGCTGAAGGTGATCCCGATTACCCTGAAACCATCCGAAGCACCAAGAAGAAAAGAGAAGGAGGGGTGCGGAGATGTGGAAGTACACAGTGCTTTTCGGGTTGCTCCTGGTGGGGAGCTTAGGGCTGGCCCAAGCGCCCCCGGCGGAGGATGAGATCGCCTCCATGCAAGCCGCCTTCGGCGAGGTGACCGACTTCTTCACCACATTCATTCAAGAGTCCAAGGAGCATTTCTTGACCCTGGAGAACTCGTTTGCTGGGCTTTCGGCCCAGGTGAACGGCCTGGTGCAGGACGTCGAAAACCTGGGATCCCGGCTCGATGACCATGAGTCCCGGATCACCACGCTTGAACAGATAGATCTGGGGGCCGTTCAGCGCCGCCTCCTCGCCCTGGAGGAAGCCCGGCAGGCCCTCCAGATAAAGATCGACAACAACCGGGCCAAGGTGGAGGGGGTGGAGGCAGCCCTGGGTGGGTACCAGTCCGATATCGAGTCGCTAAAGACTTCGATCTCCGATCTGGGGACAAGCCTGGAGGCCCAAGGAGCGGAACTTACCGCCCTCAAGGAGGAAGTTGCATCCCTGAAGGCGGTTCAGGATTCCCAGTGGGCGGCCATCATCCTCGCACCGGTGCTCGTGGGGACATTGGTCTACTTTCTTTTACAACCTTAAAGCAAGACATGACGCTTAGGGCCAGGGGGGACGTTCCCCCTCTGGCCTTTGTCTAGTGCAAGTTCCGCATGGCCGAAATGCGGAAGACAACTGACCGGAAGGGTGGCGACAAACCTACCCCAACCACCACCCATCAGCCCGTGCCCCTCATCTCCGTCTCGGATAGGGTGGATTGGAAATTAGGTATGGGGATGAAGCGGCCCCACCGGCACCGGAGAGGAAAGGGGGTAGAAAGAATGAGAAAGGGGATTTTGGCAGTCGTGATCGTGGGGCTCCTTTTAGCCCCATCGGCATTTGCTCAGCAAGCAACCATCCCGCCAGCTGAGGAGGAGATCGCGGCCCTGGAGCAGCTCTACGATCAGGTGGCGGGTTATTTTGGGAACCTCATCGCCGAGCTCAAGGGGGCCGTTCAGGCACTGGACGCGAGCGACCAGGATCTCGCTGACCGCTATCAGTCCCTGGAGGCAAGGCTCAAGGACGTGGAGGCCAAAATCGGTCAGCTTCAGGAGATGTGTGCCCGCCTCCCCCAGCTCGCCGATCGTCTCCAGGCCCTGGAGGCTCGTGTCGCGGATGAGGTAGCCAGCTTGAAGTCTGAGATGGATAAGAAGTTGGGCGTGTGGGCTGGCGACCTTAACTCCAAGCTTTCCGATCACGAGGCCCGGATCTCAGCGCTTGAGGAGCAGGACCTTGGGTCGCTTCAGCGCCGGATCCTCGCCCTGGAGCAGGCCACCCAGGCCCTGCAGGTCAAGATCGAAAACAATCGAGCCAAGCTGGAGGGTTTTGAGGCGGCTTTGGGGGGCTTCACCGCCGACATCCAGGCCAACAAGGACGCCATCGCCCACCTTAAGACCCGGGTGGACGACCAAGACGTTCGCATCGCCACGCTGGAGGCCCGGGTAGAGGGGCTGGACGTCCAGGCGGTACAGGACGCGGTGGGCGCGGCCCAGGGGATGGCCCTCCTCGCCCTCCTCGCTGGGATCGGGGCCATCGCTCTGTACCTCATGGGACAATAGCGAAAAATCCAGGAGGGGGCGCTGCCGCGCCCCTCCTTTTTGGCCGGACACGTAACAAATGTTATATTCGTAACCCTTGGGGAGGTAAGGTAGAATGAAAGCGCTGGGAGAACGGCTGAGGCGCTTCCGGTTGGAGAACGGTTTGAGCAAGCGATCCGTTGCAAATATGCTCGGGGTCTCGATCCCCACCATTATGCGGTGGGAAGAGGGGGTGAGCATCCCCAACGACTACAACCGTCACAAGATCGAGCGGCTGCTCGCGGAGGCGCACGCGGCGCCTCTCTTCGAAAGCCGCCCCCGGATGGTGCTCCTGAGCTTGTTCGACGAGCCGGTATGAGCACCTTCATCAAACGCCTCCAGATCCAGGGTTTCAAGTCCTTCCGCAGGCGGGTTGTGCTCCCCTTTTATCCCGGACTTACCGCGATCGTTGGGGAAAACGGGGCGGGAAAGTCCAACATCTTCGATGCCCTGGCGTTCGTGATGGGACGGAGGTCCCGGTCTCTTAGGGCAGAGCGGGTGGAGCAACTTCTCCATGCCCCGCCCCGGGGCGAGCCGGTCCCCGAAGCCGTGGTCTCCTTAACCCTGGACAACCGCTCCGGACTGTTCGATGAGCTCCTGTCCGAGCCCGCTGAAGAAGTGGTGCTCTCCCGGAAGATCACCCCCACCTCTTCTACCTATCGGCTCCAGGGTAAGGTCGTCCCGGCCAAGGTGGTGGAAAGCCTGCTCTCCTTGGCCCATATCGATCCAAACGGCTACCACATCGTGGAGCAGGGCATGGTGATCGACGTCTTGGAGCGCTCCCCCAAGCGCAGGCGGGAGATCCTGGACGAGGTGGCGGGGATCGCCGCCTACGAGGAACGCAAGGCCAAGGCCATCTCAGAGCTTGCCCAGGTGAAGGAGCGCCTAAACACCAGCCGGATTCTGCTGGCCGAGCGCCGGCACCGTCTGGCCGAGCTTCATCGGGCCCGGGAGGCGGCCTTGGAGTACAAGGCCCTAGCCCAGGAGCGGGATCGCTTGGCTGCCACCCTCGCGTTCCGGCGCTGGGAGGCCTTAAGCCAGGCGCTAGAGCGGGCGCAGGCCCAGGCTGAGTGTGCCCGGGAAGAGGTGGAGGAGCTGACCAGGGAAGTGGACCGCCTGGACCGCGAGATCGAGGCCCGGGAGCGCAAGCTTGGGGCTCAAGGGGTGGCCGAGGACGAGGACACCACTGAACTCATCCGGACGGTGGAGCGCCTGCGGGGGGAGCTTTCCGTAAAGGAGGCCGAGGCCCGGGCCCTGGAGCGAGAGATCGCCTCCTTGCGGGAAACCATCGATGACCTCCAGCGGTTTGTGGGGACAGGGGCCCGACCGCCTGAGCCCGTGGCCGCGCTCCTTAAGCTCGGCTGGGACGGGATCCATGGCACCATCGGCCAGCTTGTGCGCCCGCACAAAGGGTTGGAGCTCGCCTTCGAGACCGCCCTGGGCGGCCACCGCCATGACCTGGTGGTGGAAAGCCGCGACCTCGCCCTTGAGTGCGTGCGCTACCTCAAGGAGGAGGGACTTGGCCGGGCCAGGTTCCTCCCCCTCGACCGCCTGGCGGTGCCCCGCATCTCCGCCAAGGCCCAGGACGCCCTAAAGCTCCCCGGGGTGCTGGGGCTTGCCATCGAGCTTTGCGACTTTCCACTCAAGGTCAGGGACGCGGTGGCCTATGTACTCTCGGACACGGTGGTGGCCGAGACGCTTGAGGCGGTACGGGGGCTTTTCGGAGTGCGGGTGGTGACGCTCGATGGAGATCTCCTGGAACGGGGCGGGGCCATCGTGGGGGGGGCGCCCAGGAAGAGACGGGGCCCGGACGTGTCTGGAAAAATGGCGCGGCTGTCCCATCTTGAGGCCGAACTTGAGGACGCCCGCCGGGATATAGAACGGCTCTCCGCGGAGCTCAGCGTTGCGGAGGCGCGCCTGCACGAGCACTCCAAGGCGCAGGCTCGGGCTAAGGCGGCCCGCTCCGCCGCCGAGTCCAAGCTATTTGAGCTTCGGGCACGGCGCAAGAAGGCGTACTTGGCGCTGGAGCGAAAGCGGGCCTTGCTTTCCCGCTACGAGCGCGAGGCGGCGGAGCTCAGAGGGGAGCTCTCCGCCCTGGGCGAGGTGAAAGAGCCTCCCGAGGGTGCGGTCCCCGGGACTCCGGACGTGCTTCAGGCCCGCCTTCGTCAGGTAGAACGGCGCCTGGCGGAGCTCGGCCCGGTGAACCTGAGAGCGATCGAGGAGTACGAGGCATTCGTCGTGGAGTTCCAGGCGTTCAAGGAAAGGGTGCGCACCCTGGAGCGGGAGAAGGAGGAGATCGAGCACTTCATCGGCGAGGTGGAACAGAAAAAGAGGGAGAAGTTTTTTGCCACCCTGGAGACGGTTTCGGCCGAGCTCGACAGGCTCTTTAAGCGCCTGTTCGGAGGCGGGGAAGCGGGGCTCAAGCTCGCCGAGGAGGGGAACATCGATTCGGGCCTGTTGGTGTACGCCCGTCCTCCGGGCAAAGAGCCGCGACTTCTTGATGCCCTCTCCGGCGGGGAGAAAACCCTGGTGGCAATTGCTTTCGTCCTGGCCCTGGCGAGCGGCCGGCCCGCCCCGTTTTATCTCCTGGATGAGGTGGATGCGGCCCTGGACCGGGCTAACTCCGAGCGCCTGGCACATCTGCTTAAGGATTTCGCAAAAAACTCGCAGGTCATCGTGATCTCCCACAACGAGGAGCTCGTTCGGTTTGCGGATCGGATGTACGGCGTGACCATGAGGAACGGGGCATCGGAAGTGGTGGCCATGGAGCTGGTGACCCATGGAAAACGTTGAGCTTTTGGAGCCACAGGCCTTGGCCCGGGCGGACTGGGACCTGGTGTTTTCACATCTCGCCAGGGACATGGACCCCTGGGCGGTGGACCTGGTGGAGCTGGTACGCCGGTTCCGGGACTACCTGGCTCACCTTCAGAGCCTGGAGCTTGAGATCCCAGGCCGGATGCTACATGCCGGCGCCGTGCTTCTGCGCATGAAATCGGAGTGGATTCGGGACCGGGACCGGGAGCCGCCAACGTTAGATCAGGTCGTCGAGGAGGTAGCGGCCGAGGCCCCGATGGCAGAGGAGGTGTACATTGCCCCGGAGCTCAGGCTCCCCTTGCTGCGGAGGCCCAAGGCTAGGACGAGCCTGACCGAGCTCCGGCGGGCGCTTAAGTGCGCCTTGCTCCACGGGGCAAGGAAGAAAAACGGCCACCAGGACCTCACCCCGGATGAAATTGGGCTGAGCCTAAAGCGGGAGCCGTTCAGCCGCCGCGCAAGCAGGCTGCTTAGGCGGCTTATCTCGCTTGTGAACGGAAGCCGCGTCATTCCCTTCCGGGCTCTGCTTCGCAAAAAGGACCCCGGAGAGCAGGTGGCCACCTTCATGGAGCTTCTGCACCTTGATACCGCGGGTAAGGTGCGGCTGCTGCAGGAAGAATTTCTGGGGGAGGTTTTGATCGAACTGCGCGATGGAGCCGAAGGCACTGATTGAGGCAGCCCTGTTTGTGGCCGACAGACCCCTTTCGCTGGCGCGGCTGGCCCAGGTCCTGGGACTCTCGGAGGAGGCCGTGGGGCGGCTCATCCAGACGTTGGCCGACGAGTACGCCGCTCCGGATCGGGGACTTGAGGTCGTGCAGGAGAGAGGTGGATACGTCCTCCAGGTGAAGCCGGAACTGGCCGAGGCCGTGAGGCCCCTGGCCCCAGGGCAGGACATCCCCGAGCCTGTCCTTCGCACCCTGGCCCTGATCGCCTACCGAGGCCCGATCCTCCAGTCCGAGGTGGTGAGGCTGCGTGGTCAGCGGGCCTATTCGCACGTCCGGGAGCTCGTGGAGCGGGGGTTCGTGCGGGCCGAGGAAGAGGGTCCCACCAAGCGCCTCTCCGTGACCAAAGCGCTTCTCTCCTATTTTGGGGTGGAGACAGAGGACCAGCTCCGGTCTCTCCTCGATCCCGGAGCTTCCCAGACCTGAACCCAGGGCTTGAATTCACCACAAAGACACTAAGACCCGAAGGATTTTTCAATTAAAACCCAAATTTTTTTGTGCCTTTTGACCTGGGCAGACTCACCATGCGGCGGTAATCCTGGGCAAGCAACCGGGCGAGCTCCGGAGGCAGGCCCGCCTGTCTGAGGCGGCGCCGAAACGCCCGGGTGGCGCGAAAGCGGCTCCACAAAAAGCCGACTCCCACGCCGCCCAAACGGAATATCAGTCCGGTAAGCTTTCTCGCGACGACAAGTCCGTGGAGGAACCTCAGTCTTCCTCCTTCTCGTCCACGTCGAAATCCTCGCCCAGGTGAATCCCGCCGAGCCCCTTCCGCCCCAGGATGTCCCGCAGGTTGATCATGTACCCCCGGGCCATGTCCAGGGCGTCTTCCTTCGGGATTCCGGCCTCTACGAGTTTCTTGTAGAACGTGGCCACCGCGTCGGCCATATTTTCGGCTGCGTCCTTGGAGTAGAGCACGTCCCGCAGCCCCCGGAGGAGGCCGGGGATGCGATCGGACACCACGTCGAGTACCTCCCGCAGCTCTTCCACTTCCCCCTTCTTCCTCTCCTCGGTCACCTTGCACCTCCTTCGATCTCAAACAGAGGCACCCTATGCCCGAATAGCTTGAGCTCCCCGGTCAAGGGCACCTTACCCCCCCGCACCGAAAGGCCGATGGACAAGCCCAAAAGGAAGGAGCCTACATCCAGGCTTCCCAAGGGGATGCCGCGGGCCCGGGCCAGAGTGCGGGCCCACACCTCAGTTGTGGGCTCCGGCATGAGTCCAAATGCCTCCCGCAGGTCCCGAACAAGACGCACCGCTTGGGCCAGCTCCGCCCGGCAGGCCGGACATCCGGCCAGGTGGGCGGCCAGGGCCGCCCCTTCTTCGTCCGGCAGGCTTCCGGCCGCCTGCCAAGGAATGAGCTTGCGGGCATCTTGACAGTTCATGCTAGCACCTCCGCCAAGTTCCGCTTCGCGTGGTACATCCTTGATTTCACCGTGCCCTCCGGGATCCCCAAGATCCGGGCGATCTCCCGATAGGAGAGTCCTTCGTAGAAGGCGAAGAACACCACCTCCCGCTGTTCGGGTGGCAGGCGTTCCAGGGCCGAGCGCACGCGTTCCACCTTTTCCACCTGCCCGGCCGGGTCGGGGAGGACCAAGGGCTCGTTGGCCGTGCGGACTCCCCGCGCCTCGCGCCTGAGCAGGGCATGGGCCTGGTTGCGGGCGACCCCGAAGATCCAGGTCGATACCCGCGAGCTCCCCTTGAAGGAGCCAGCCCCCTCCCACACGGCCACCATGGTCTCCTGCACCACTTCCTCGGCAAGGTGCTGACTGCCAAGGATGGTGAGGGCATACCGGAAGACCCGGGTGGCATAACGATCGTAGAGCCGCCGGAAGGCAACTTCGTCGCGGGTTGCCACGCGCGCGAGAAGCTCGCGGTCCTCCGCCACTCCACCCCCTTAACCTTCCACTTCATGAGCCACCCGCCGGATCACGAACCGCCAAACCCGGCGTTGCCACTGCTTTGACGCTACGCCTTTCCGGTCCCCGGCCTGAGCCAACCTGGCCTGCTTGAGGCTCCTTTCCAAAAGCTCGCGGTGTCGCTCCCGTGCCAGATCCTCTGCTATCCTACCCGAAAGCTTGAGCTCCATTTTGCCTCCTTCACCAGTAAGTGGCGAAAGGAGGCCAAAAGGTTCAAGTTAGAATGAACGAGGGTGGCAAGGCCGGGGCCACGCGGCCGCCGCGCCCTTCTATGGTTTTGGCAGCAAGGAGCGCGGAGAGCACCGCTTCCTCCGTGGCCTCAGCGGCGGCCCGGTAGAGGGCGCCCATGACCTCGGATCGGTCAGGGATGAACTCCACGGTCAGCTTTTCGGTCTCGCGGGGAATGCGGTAGGCGGTGGAGAAGGCGACCAGGAAGTCCCCAGAGCCGGGGGAGGCCGGGGCGCCGGTCCGGGCTAACCCCAACGCCCCCCGGCGACAGAGGCGGGAGAGCTGCTCGGGTAAAAGTGGCGCATCCGTGGCCAGGATCACGATCACCGAACCCTGTTCCCTCCGGTGGATGCGGGGGAGGCCAGACAGGTCCGGTCTCTTCCCCAAGAGTAGAAAATCCTCGCGCCGACCCATGTTAGGCAGGGCCAGCGCCCCCACCGTCCACTCCCCGACCAGTCGGGAGGCAGTGCCAATCCCAGATTTCAGCTCGAAGGCCACCATCCCGGTCCCGGCCCCGACGCAGCCTTCCTCCACCTCATCCCTGGCGGCTGATAAGGCAGCCAAGGCATCGTCTTCTGTCACCGGCCGCGCTTCGATGGCGGACAGAAGGCCATCGTTGCACTCCAAAACCACCGGATTGATGGAGCGGGCCTCCGGATGTCGGGATAGAGTCCAGGTGATCAGGGCGTCGGCGCAGCGGAAGACGGCCAGGGTGTTGGTGAGGAGGATCGGGGTCTCCAGGGTTCCTAAGTGGAGGACCTGCCACAACCCCACGGCCTTTCCGTGGCCGTGCAGGGCGAACGCCCCGGCCGGGAGCATTTCGGCATAGGGATCCCCAGGCGGGAGGATCGCCGTTACTCCAGTCCGGATTGCCCCCTCGCCGGAACCCCGGACGATCGTGCGATGTCCCACCCGCACCCCGGGGACGTCCGTGATCGTGCACCGCGGCCCAGGGGGGAGGCGCCCGAGGGAAAGGCCGGCCCCTCGGAACGCGTTCAAAACCGCACCTCCCAGGAGGGCCCGGAAAGCGCTCCCCGGCCCCTCCCTCGGAAAATCCCCATGAGGCTGGAGTGCTTCATTGGAGTCATCCCTCCTTGGTGATGGAGCGGCCTGAGCTTGGGCATAGGCCTTCCATGGGACACCCTTGGTGCCTCCCCTTGCGGCACCATCCCTTCGCAAGCCTCACCAGGGCGGACTCAATATCCGCAAAGCAAGGCCCGCTTTCCGGGACTGCCTCCTTGAGCTCCGCCAAAGCTTGGGCCCGATCTTTGGAGCGGACGAGGCCAAGGTTTCGGGCAGCGAGCAGGGCGAGGTCCGAGGGCAGGGGGTCGGCCTTCGCCCAGATTCCGCGCAGCTCGCGGAGGAAGATGTTCACCGTCACGGGGCCGACCCCAGGGAGCGCTTGGAACTTGGCCTCCAGGTCCCGGGGGCCCTGCGCCTCCTCATGGAGCCGGGTCAGGTCTCCGTGGTAGAGACACTGGAGTTCCTCGGCGATCCGGACGAGTTTGGTCGCGGTCTTCTCGTCATAGCGCACGTATCCCCCGGCGTCCAAAACCTCCACCAGGCCCCCCCAGCCGATCTCCAGGATCCGGGCACAGCTCAAGATGCCCCGGCGCGCAAACTCGCGGTAGGTCCGAACCACAACCGACTCGGAGATCCGCGTGCCGAATAGAACCGAGGCCAGGAACCAGTTGAAGATCTCCCCGGGGTCCCCTCCGGCAAGCTCGATCCCCAAGGCAGTGGAGAACCGACCCCCCACTGCCCTAACCAGCTCCTCGACGAGACGCTCTCTTTCCATCTACAGCTTAGGAACGGCCAGATCCTCCGGACCCCAGTCCGAGAGCCCCGCCCCAGGCAGGGACTCCTGGACGATCTCGTGCAGGATCTGGGCGAATTTCACTTTTTCCCGGCCCCAATCGGCCAAAGTTTTACCAGAGACCCACGGCTTGTACAGGGCCCCGGGCCCCGCCACGCACGCCGGGCCGGGCTCCATCTTGAAGTAGCAAGGGGCGCAGGTGCGCACCATCTCCGGCCCCTCGTAGAGGCGGTTGAAGCCGCCGAAGGAGTCGGTGAGGTAGATGTGGAGGTCGAGGGGCATCCGCACCGCCTTCCGAATGGAGGCCAGCTGGGGCAGGGAGAGATCCCCCAACGGGTTGAACGTGTTCGCCCCCAACCACTCCAGGACCTTGGCCCCGGCGGGGTTTCCGTGACCGGCAAAGATGGACACCTTGAACACCGTATCCTTCAGGAGATCGCCCTCCTCCCGCATTCGGGAAAGGAGCCAAAGGAGGCCTTCGTCGAGCACGAGAAAGCCCCGAAAGCCGATCTCCACGGCTCGCAGGATGTCGGCGATCACGTACCGCAACTGGTCCGCCTCCCGAAAGCGCAAGCCTGAAAGGCTTCCCTCCGGGGTGGCGAGCTGCCTGCCGGTGTCCCAGCCCGAGCGGGGCCCGGGGGTGATGATCACCTCCACCTTGGCCTCGGCTGCGATCTGGGCGAAGTCCCGAAGCTCCGCTCGATCAAGGAGCGTCGCCCCCATCACGGTGGAGATCATCCGGTGCACTGGGACCTTTCTGCGCTGGGCCTCGGTCACAACGGCCTCGAGCACCTCCGGCCGCTCGATCCCGGAGATCTCCATGCGGTACCCCGCCCCATCCGGAAAGCGGAGCGAGCTTTTCCGGAAGGTCGTAGACGTCGCGGCCCGGGACCCCGTGTTTCTCCATCAACCGCTCGACTTCATGTTGGTCCATCCCTTCCCCTTTTACCGTGATCCGTTATCCGTAAACCGTTACCCGGGGAAACCCGCCCTTTTCATCTTCAGGACCAAGGAACCAGCCGATCACGGATCACGGTTTACGGATTACGGCCCTCAAGCAGGGCTTGGAGGTGTTGCCACTCCTCCTTGGGGATGCGGTATTCGTGCTCCCGGGTGGGGAATTTCCCGGA
>Ga0190334_1000837_pt1 | contig 13977 bp, 11 predicted proteins | sample 48720478_MG_FD_161270 | JGI IMG/M metagenome (GOLD analysis project Ga0190334, IMG submission 161270) | Hydrothermal vent sediment bacterial communities from Southern Trench, Guaymas Basin, Mexico - 4872-04-7-8_MG | ecosystem: Environmental > Aquatic > Marine > Hydrothermal vents > Sediment ...
CTTAATTCCTTTCTGAGTTTCTCTGAAACCTGAATAGTTGTTCTACCCTCCATCTAAGTTCATACATAAAATTATGTAAAGGTTTATAAAGTTTATGAATTCTCTATACATAAATAAAGAACAAACATCATATTTCCAAGTCTTTAACAACCTCAACAATAACCTCTTTGTCCTGCCCAACCTTTACATTTTTAAAGGTTTTCCTTGAATCTTTCTTCCCTCTCCTCGCCTTAAAAATATTCAGAATTCGCCCATCCATCTCCTCTGGGACAGGCAAGCCCATTAAATAAAGAATTGTTGGTGCAACATCAATGATTCTAGCATTCCTAACTTTCCTGTTCTTCACAATATCCTTTCCATATGCAAAAAAAACGCCATCCATGCTATGCCCCCCAGAGACCTCTGTACCACTGACCATCCTCCATAACACCCCCTTATTAGAATGATGCTCAACATTATTAATAAAATAAATAATATCCGGGGCTTCCTTTGTATAAGGTCCTTTATACACGCTCTCCCTCTCCTTCACTATTACCTTAAACTTTTCACCATTAGGACCTCTTAGATTTTTCAAATCCTTAACAATATTCTTCCTAAGAGCATAGTACTCTTTTTCTCCTACAATACCCTGCTTGAACCTATCCTTAGAATTAATGTACATGCTTCCCTCTGGTGTAACAAAAACCTTGGTCTTACCCCACTCAATCTCATCCAACGTTATCTTCTCCTTCCCCCCAACAAACATAGTTCTCCAAGGCACCACTGTCTTAGCAAGCCTCTTAACCCAGCTCATACCATGCTCCTCAAAGAACTTTGCAATAGCATTCGCCTTTTTCATACTAATAAAAAAGAATGATTTCTGCTTCTTTCTCTTTTTCAAAACTAAGAGCCCCTTTCTTCTCAACCACTCACTAGGATTAAAATTCATAACAATCTTGTCCCCTCCGTGATCAGAAACTATAATCAAAGAATAATCATTACCCAGCTTACTCATCAACCCCCCGAGCAACCTGTCAATGTGCTGATAATACTCAATAATCCTTCCAAGCCATTTCTTACTCCCCACCTTACTAAATAAAGGAGAAGTCTTATCAATGTACTTCCATAATCCATGAGTAACCTTATCAGTACCAGCAATAATGCTTACTATTAAATCAAACCTCTTCTTCATATAATAATCTATTAATTTAAATCTCATCTCAAGAGTCTCATTAATACTTCTCAAAAACTCTTCTTCATTATCCCCTCTATAAGGGAGGGGGTGAATCAAATATTTCTTCCCAACAATTTTCCTGAGATCTTGCTTTAATCTTTTAGGATAAGTGTATTCAGAGAACTCAGAAGGTGTCTCAAGCCCGGTTATCATCACTCCATTTATTTTCCTAGGAGGATAAATCATAGGTAGGTTAATAAGAGCTGTTTTCCCCTTAAGCCTCCCAATAACATCCCAGATAGGAAGAGCTCTAACATCATCCCCTAAGCACACTTTCATCTTATAATCCGAAGTCAACTTTGTAAAACCAAACACTCCGTGCTTACCAGGATTGACGCCTGTGAAAAAAGAAGGCCAAGCAACAGGAGTAGTAGGGGGGAGCGTGCTCTTAAGAATCCCATAAGACCCCTCCTTCATAAGCTTCTTAAAATTAGGAAGCTTACCCTGCCTAATCCAAGGATTAAGTAGTTTAAAGGTTGCACAGTCCAGACCTAAAACAACCATCTTCCTCATTATGCTCTCTCCTAATAAGAGTCATGGCTTTTTTAAAACTTTCTAAAACCACATTTCACAACATATTTAAAACCTCTAAAACCCTTATTAAAAGGCATGTCTTATACTAAGAGAGCAGTAAAGGGCTTTACAATAGTCTTCATCGTTAATATTATAGCAGCCTTTCTAGGCTACCTTATAAGAATCGTGCTTGCTAGGAACCTGACCGTTGCTGAGTACGGATTGTTCTTCGCAGTATTTACCCTAATAAATTTTTTAGCAATCTTTAACAACCTAGGACTAGGACAAGCCTTAGTTAAGTATATCCCTGAGTTCTTACTAAAGAAGAAGTTTAATAACATAAAGAGCGCGGTTATTACTGCATTAGGAACCACTCTTATAACAATTATTATCATAGGAGCTCTCTTATTCGTTTTCTCAGGATTCCTAGCAGAGAACTACTTCAAGACTTCTCTGGCTGCTCCTGTGCTCTTACCATTCATATTAGTATTACTCTTATCAAATTTACGAAGCCTCTTAAGAAATGTTTATCAGGCATTCCAAAGAATGACAACCTACGCATTAATGTACTTCGCAGAGAACTCATTAATCCTTGTTCTGCTCTTATGCGTTTTTGCTTTTAAAAAGAACATATTTCTTGCAATTTATTCCTATATAACAGTCTACGCTCTAATAATCATCATTTTTTTCTTATTGCTCTTCAGGGTTTTTAACCTTTTTAAACACAAGGTTTTCATTACTAAAGAACTAGTTAAAAAATTATTTAAATTCGGGATTCCCATCATGCTGGGAAGCGTAGGAAGCATAATCATTCTTTATACCGACACACTTATTTTAACATATTTTAAAAGCCTTGAAGAAGTGGCTGTGTATAATGTTGTCGTACCAACAGCAATGATGCTGACCTTCTTTGCAAAGTCAATAAGCACCGTAATCTTTCCAATGGCATCTGAACTAGTAGCGAGGAAAAAAAAGAAGTATCTTGAGCAAGGACTTACTATGCTTGAGAAATACTCTTTTATAATAATCATTCCAGCAGCTTTTATGATTCTTGCTTTTTCCAAGCTTATTCTGAACCTGATGTTTGGAGCGCAGTATTCCACAGGCGCAGTTGCTATGCAGATATTAGTTGTGGGGATGATATTCCTCTTGATCTACAATATTAACTCAACTATTTTTGCATCAATTGGAAAGCCAGAGGTAGGAACTAAAATCTTACTGCAAGGAGCACTGATTAACTTTGTTCTAAACTTGATAATCATCCCATACATAGGAATGCTAGGAGCAGCAATAACCTCGCTGATGACATACGCCTATGTAGCTTTAGTTTCTGTTTTTAAATTAAGAAAGTTTATACATGTAAAGATGCCTTGGCTTAATTGGATAAAAATTTTTGTATCTGGAGTAATCATGCTGGGAGTGATGCTTTTCTTAAAAAGCATATTATTTATGAATCCTTATTTGGAGGCTACTATTCTTTGTGTAATAGCAGGAATAGTTTATGCTGTTTTAATTATCCTTCTAAAAATTGTTGATTTGAAAGAATTAAGGGGACTAGTAAATCAGATTATTTAAAACTATTTTATTGCTTTAAAGAACTCAATATTTTTAATATCGTTCTTTAATCCGTTTTCTTTAGGCACTTCAAAAGTTACTTCTTTACTCTTTTTGAAGATTTGTTCGTTCTCTTTAATTAGTCCTTTAATAAATCTTAAGTCAAAGTTTCCTTTTCCAAGATTCAGATGTTCATCGATTTCAGTGCTTAATCTGCCATCAGATAGATGAAACATTACGGGGTTTAGCTGCATAAATTCCTTAAGATAATCCTTATAATCAATTTTATGACTGATAGCAGCTTTTATTGCGTGGCTAAAATCAAGACAGAAGCCAAACGGACCTTGTGAGAGAAATTTTCTTATCTCTGTCGGTGAATCCCCGATACACTGGGTGTTTTTTATTCCTAATTTAGGCATGTTTTCAATAACAAATCTTTTATCTTGATAGTCTTTTAAAAAACGAATAAAGTTTTCGCTTGTACCAATACTTGGGTGAATAATGATTTTACTTGCGTTGAGGTACTCGGCAACATTTAGTGTTTCTTTCATTATCTTATTTTTCTTTTTGAAATTATTATCACTAAAACAAACCCCTTGAGAAAGAGTAGGTGTATGTATGATTATGGGTGTTTTGTTTTTTTTCAATATTTTAAGTTTTTCTTTCTCTCCAGGAACATACAGCAATTCAAGATAATCTGCTTTTCTTTCTCTAATTATCTTTACTGCTTCCTCGTACAAATCGTGATTTATGCTCCAGAGTTTAATGCCGAATTTCATTTATTTCTCACTTAGTTAATAATTCATAAGAGTGTATAACATTCTCAATTAACATAGCAATAGTCATTGGTCCTACTCCTTTGGGAACAGGTGTTATCCATGAGCATTTTTCCTTTACCTTTTCAAAATCTACATCCCCAACCAATTTATTTCTTAACTTTGATATGCCTGCATCAACCACCACACATCCTTTTTTTACATAATCCTTTTTAATAAGATGCGGGACCCCTGTGGCACTTATTAAAACATCTGCTTTTAGGGTTTCTGCTTTTAAGTCCTTGGTATTAATGTCACACACTTTGAAGTTAAGATTTCTGTTTTTTAACATAAGAGAAAGAGGATATCCAACCAGTCGGCCGCTTCCAACAAGAACTATATTTTTATCTTCTAGTTTTATTTTATTCTTTTCTAATAATTTAATAATGCCTTTAGGAGTTGGGCATGCAAGTACTTCATTCCCATTTGCAAGGTTTTTCATGTTTATCTTTGTTAAACCATCAACATCCTTTTTTGGTAGAATAGTATTTATTATTCTATCAGTATCTATGTGCTCTGGTAGAGGCAGTTGGATTAAAATTCCATGTACTTCTTTGTTCTCATTAAGCTCTTTTATCTTTGTTTTTAATTGTTCTTCAGAAATATTCTTCTTAAATCTTATGAGTTGAAAATCAATTCCGACTTCTCTACATTTCTTTTCTTTGTTTTTTACATAAACTTCAGAAGACGGGTGATTACCTACAAGAATTACAGCGAGTTTAGCCTTTATTCCTTCTTCCTTTATTTTTTTCTTTAACTCTGATAAAAGCTCGTCAGCTATCTTTCTCCCATCCAATAATTTGTATTCTCTATCTTCATTTTTTGTTTTTATAATTCTTTTTTCAGTAATAATAAAATCAACTCGTTTATCATACACCTCTGTTCTTATTTTTGGTAAAACCTGAAAATCATAGGCTAGGCATATCGTTTTTATTCCTTTATTCTTTGTAAGGAACCTATCATAAAACCCAGCTCCCCTTCCAATTCTGTTCCCCTGTTCATCCACAGCAACACAAGGAACTATTACCAAATCCAGTTCATCTGGATTTATTGTTAAGCAATTTTCTTTTGGTTCCATAATTCCAAAACTTCCTTTTTCTAGAGCATCTAACTTTTTAATTTCTTTAAATTCCAATTCCTTTTTCTTGATTCTAGGAAGAAAAACTCTTTTACCATCTTCTAATAAATCAAGTATTATTCTTTCTGTTAAAACTTCATTTTCTTTTGAGAAGTATAGTCCTATCTTTTCAGCATTTTTAAAAAAGAATGCCTCAAAAAGATTGTCTTCTACCAGTTTAGAAAGTAATCTCACAGATTCAGGTTTCAAAGCATTTCTTTTTTTACTTAGCTCTTTTCTTAGGATAGGTTTCATCGTTTACACCATAATGTTCATAATAACAGGACTAAGATTTATGAAAAACAAAGTGTTAATAATAATTTCAGCTATACAAAATGTTATTACCTTGCTAGGGCGCCCCCCTAAAAATAGTAAAGTAAGGGCGCCTGAAAGTATAGCATAAACAACACTTAGAATAATCCCGAATAATACTATATTGCCTCCTGTAAAGGTTCCTGCGATATAACCCAAGACCGCGTACAAGGGTAGGGTGACAGGCAATGAAAAGAATCTTTTGGTTGAAAAAGCTTCAATCAGTCTTCCTATTACCCCCATCAGTATACCTGCAACAGGGCCATACGCTGCTCCAACTAGAATCGTACTCATAGTAACAAATTCTAAACCAATTATAATTCTTAATCGTTTTATCAAAGTATAAAAGATGATATTAAGTAATAAAAATAGACTAATGAAAAAGAAGACTTTTGATATTAGGAATACCCCTAAAGATATTATAACAACTAGAAATGCGTGTTTTATTGTCTTTCTGTTAAAAATAACTGCTTCTTTTACAATCGGTTTGTTCATGTCATTCATTTTGTACATTCTAATTTTTCTTTATTTATGTTGAATTAGTCAAGGCGAAGAGGAAATTTCTTACATAGTTCAAGGACTTCTTTTTTAATTTTATTTTTAACTGCTTTATTATTATGATTTTTTATAACACTTGCAATCATCCTTCCTATTTCTTTCATCTCATTCACTTTCATTCCACGGCTTGTTATTGCGGGGGTTCCTATTCTTATACCGCTAGGATTAAAAGGGGTTCTTTTATCAAAAGGAATCATATTCTTGTTAACAACTATATTGGCTTCTTCAAGAGCAGCTTCTGCTTCTTTACCAGTGCAACCAGTATTAGTTAAGTCAACTAGGATTAGATGATTATCAGTCCCTCCTGTCACAAGCCTTAACCCTTGTTTTTCAAGTTCATTAGCCAAAGCCTTTGCATTCTTAATAACCTGCTTTATATAAACCTTGAAATCTGATTTCAGGGCTTCACCAAGAGCAACCGCGACTGCTGCAATCACATTATTATGAGGTCCGCCTTGCATGCCTGGAAACACAGCACTATCAATCTGATGAGCATATTTTTCCTTACACATAATTATTGCTCCTCTCGGTCCTCGCAAGGTTTTGTGAGTCGTGGTTGTTACAACATCTGTGAAGGGGAAAGGAGAGGGGTGTAATCCTGCTGCAATAAGACCTGCAATATGCGATATGTCTGCCATATGAATAGCTCCTGCTTCATCTGCAATTTTCTGGAATTCCTTAAAATCAATTGTTCTTGGATAAGCAGTCGCTCCTGATACTATTAGTTTTGGCTTTTCTTTAAGAGCAAGTTTTCTAATTGTGTCATAATTAAGCCTTTCTGTTCCTTTCTCAACACCATATTGCACAAAATCATAATTTTTTCCTGAGAAGCTAACTGGATGTCCGTGCGATAGGTGGCCTCCATGAGCCAGGTTCATACCCATAACTTTGTCACCTATGCTCAGAAGGGCGTAATAAACCTCAAGATTTGCAGGCGAACCAGAATAAGGCTGAACATTAACATGCTCCGCATTAAAAAGCTTTTTTGCGCGCTCAATAGCAAGCAGTTCTATTTGGTCAATAAATTTATTTCCACCATAGTACCTTTTCTTTGGATAACCTTCCGAGTACTTGTTAGTTAATACTGAGCCCAAGGCTGCTCTTACAGCTTTGCTTACATAGTTCTCTGATGGAATAAGTTCTAAGTTTGTCTTAAGACGGTTTTTTTCTTTTTCTATTAGTTCAAATATGTTTTTGTCTTTTTTTTTTAATTCAATTATTTTTGTCTCTTTTTTATCCATTTTTTATTTATTATCTCTAAAGATTTCAATATCACTTCCGAATATACTGGGTATAATTCATTATAGACTTCTATTTCATTTTTGCCTTTTACTTCTTTGAATTTTTCATATATCACTTCTCCTTCATCTACTTTTTCTGTCATTATGTGGCAGCCAACCGATGCTTTTGTGCATCCGTCTTCTAACATTCTTTTAATTGGTTTTGCTCCTTTGTACTTGTATAAACAAGGATGGAGATTAATACATAGTCCTTTGTTTAGTATTTCTTTTGGGATTATTTTTCTACCATGGCAGCAGATGAAAAGATCAAAATCTTTTATATCTTCTAAAGAGATTTTTTTCAGCCCAAATTTTTCAGCTGTTGTAGCTACTAATTCATCTTGTGGTATCACTTGGATATTTTGTATTTTGGACACTAACGTGGTTAATACTGTTTTACCTGCCTGTTGCCCACCATAAAAGATCACTTTCAGTTCCATTTTATATGTTTTTTTAAGATAGGGCTGTTTTTTTTAATATTCTCCGTTGATTTTTTTCCTAATATTTTTTCAAAATTTTCTGGTTCCAATCCTCTCTCTTTTTTTCCACTTCTTAATACCGCAATATTGTCTTCTGCGAACACATCCCCTTTTTTTATGTCTTTAATAGCGTAGATTCTTCTCCTGCAAAATTGATAAAGTTCTTGCTCTGATTCTTGTACTTTTTTATTGCTTTTGCCAAGACACCGCTCCATTTTTCTTATTCCTTCAACTAAGCTAATTAATTCATGATCCAAAATAGCAAAATTATGATCCGGTCCTGGTAAATTATTATCTGTTGTAAAATGTTTTTCAATTATTTTTGCACCTAATGCGACTGCTCCTAAAGGAGCAATTATTGGTTCTCGCGAGTGGTCGGATAAACCCACAGGAACATTAAACTTTTTAATTAGAAAAGGTATTGTCTTAAGGTTTATTGTTTCTAATGGCGCAGGGTATTTTGCAGTGCATTGCATTAGAGAAATCTGATTATTTCCTTCATTTTTTATTGTTTCAATCGCTTTATTAACATCTTTTAAATCTGATGCTCCTGTTGATAAAATTATTGGCTTTCCTTTCCTTGCTATATGTTTTAATAAAGAAGTATATGTTATGGAATATGACGCTATCTTATAGGCACAAACCCCTACTTTTTCAAGTTCCTCTACGGAATTAATATCAAAAGGAGAACACAGAAATAAAATTCCTTTCTTGTCACAATACTCTTTTAACTTTGGTAGCCATTCATAAGGGAGTTCTGTTTCTTTAATAATATCATATATTTTTTTCTTTTTACCAATGTAATCAGCACAGCCAGCATCTTCAACATAAAGCTTTCTGGCTCTATAAAGCTGAAATTTTACAGCATCCGCTTTCGCTTTAACTGCTATATCAATCATCTTTAATAGGTGTTGATAATTCTTTTTCATATCTTCACATATTCTCCAGTTAGAACCAGCTTCAGCTATAATAAAACAAGGCGCTCCTTCTCCAATATACCTATTTGCAATCTTAATTCTTTTCATTTTCATAAGGATTTTTTTGTTTTACATCTTTATTAATTTCTAAGAGTTCTTTATTTTCATTTAATAAATTGATTATGGCAGGCATCAAAAAGATTTTGTTTTTTTTATACAACTTAGAATATATTATTTTGATTAATTCAAAATCTTTTTTTTCATCTAAGGTTAATCGCAAGTAGGACAAATCTTCTTTATTTTCTATATTAAATGTTTTATATTTATTTTGGTTTCTTAATAAATATCCTGTCACGTGTTCTCTATCAACGTCTAATTCTGCTTTTTCATTCATCTCTTTAAGAATATCAAAACTAAAAGCTTCTACATCTAATCCTCTGGGAAATGTTCTTTTGTTTAAAACATTTGAAACATAATCGTATTTTCCTTCTGAGAATTTAGAGATAACTTTATTAATAATTGAGGGATCTATTAAAGGACAATCTGCAGTTATACGTATTATGGTGCTTAGGTTGTATTTTTTTGCACATTCATAGTATCTATTAAGGACATCGTCTTCTGATCCTCTAAAACATTTGAATTTGTTGTCTTTACAAAATTTTTCAATTATATCATTCTCCTTGTTAATAGAAGTAGCTACGATGACTTCATCTACTTTTGCTTTTTTGCATCTTTGCACCACATGCCATAGAACAGGTTTTCCAGCTAAATTCAACATAACTTTTCCTGGTAATCTGGTTGATCCCATCCTTGCCTGTATTATTATTCCAATTCTCTCCTTATTTTTTTTGTTTTTGTCAAAAAAAGAATTTATTTTTTCAATAACATAATCCTGTTCTTTTTCTGTTAATGTGTGAAATATGGGAATAGAGAGTGTTCTTTCATAAAACTCTTCTGCTTTTGGGCATAATCCTTTTTCATAACCTAATCTTTGATAATAAGGATGCCAATAAATAGGAATATAATGAACTTGGCACAGAATATTATTCTTTAGGAGGTGATAGTATAATCTTCGTCTTATAATGCTGTCTTTCACTTTTATAATGTAGAGATGATAAGGATTAAACTGGTCTTTTTTTTCTTCTCGGATCTCAATATTTTTGTTATTTTTGAAAGCTTTGTTATACTTTTCCGCAATTCTTCTTCTTTTATTAACAAATTTTTTAATTCTTTTTAACTGGCTTATCCCTAAAGCACACTGAAAATCAGTTATCCTATAATTAAAGCCCAGTTCCTGCATTTCGTAAAACCATCCGCCTTCTTCCTTATTATATAATTTATCCTTATCTTTGGTTATTCCGTGGTTCCTGAGTATTTTAAGCTTTTCATATAATTCCTTGGAATTAGTTGTTATCATCCCGCCTTCGCCTGTGGTTATGTGCTTTACAGGGTGGAAACTGAAAATACACATATCAGAGTATTTACAGTCACCAATCATTAAGTCCTTGTATCTCCCGCCCAGAGCATGACAAGCGTCTTCAATGACAACGAGGTTATATTTATTCGCGATTTCCCTTATTCTTTCCATATTACAGCTAAAGCCAGTGTAATCAACAGGAATTATTGCCTTTGTTTTATCTGTTATTTTCTCCTCTATTCTGCTCTCATCAATAAGACCTTGCTCATTTATATCAACGAACACGGGCTTTGCACCGCAGTACAGAGCACAATTAGCAGATGCTGCAAAAGTCATGGGTGTTGTGATTACTTCATCACCTCTTTTTAGACCTGCTGCAAGACAAGCAATATGAAGAGCAGCTGTGCCACTGGAAACGGCAACAGCGTATTTTGCATTGACAAATGCTGCAAATTTTCTCTCAAATTCATCTACTTTAGGTCCTGTTGTAATGAAATCACTCTTAAGAGCTTCTATTACTGCCTTTATATCTGTTTCATTAATTGTTTGCCTACCGTAAGGAATCATTTTAGATCAATTTAAGATTTTTAAATATCTTATGAATCTCCTCCTTGCTGATTAAGAAGTCTTTAGAACAATAATTTTTCATTTTTCTTCCATCAACTGGCTTTCCTTTTTTATAATATTCTCCTTTCTTTATATTTTGATATTTTTCGATTGACGAGGTAATAACATACATGTTCTTGAATTCGAAAGTCCTCGGAATTTCTGATTCATTAATTAGTAGTTCATGTATCTTTTCACCAGGTCTTATCCCGATAATCTTAATTTCATTATCTGCTTTGTGTTTTTCCTTTAATATTTGGATGAGGTCTGTGATTTTAAAAGAGGGTATTTTTGGAATAAAAATTTCGCCTCCTACACCATAACGGATAGCATTAAAGATTAATTCTACACCTTCTTGAGGAGAAATAATAAATCGTGTCATTCGCGGATCTGTTAGGGGGATTTTTTCCCCTGCTTTTATTTTTTCTTCAAAGAACGGTATGACTGAACCCGTGCTTTCAAGAACGTTGCCGTATCTTACACAAGTAAATATTGTTGGGCTAGAACCTTTGTTATAATTGCTCTCAGTAAAAATCCTCTCGCCAATAAACTTAGAGGCTCCGTAGGTATTCACAGGAGAACAACCTTTATCAGTTGATACAAAAACAGCTGTTTTGACGTTGTTCTCAAGACAGGCATTAACGACATTCATAGTTCCATAAATATTGGTTTTAATTACTTCTTCTATATTGTATTCAAGAATATCAATCCTCTTAAGAGCAGCTGCGTGAATTACAATATCAACTCCTTTCATGGCTTTTTTTAATCTATTATAATCCCTTACATCTCCAATTAGGCTTCTTAATCTGTTATTATAATTGAATAATTCTTGAACTTTATGATGCTTAAATTCATCTCTGCTAAAAATTCTTATACTCTGAGGATCAAATTTGAGTATGTTCCTGATTAAATGAGTTCCTAAAAAACCAGTTCCTCCAGTTATTAGAATAACCTTATCTTTGAATATATTCTCCATTCATTTCACCTTTTAGCACATCAAGGTTGTCTATTGTAAAACTTATTTTTATCAACTAAAAAGAACGAATATTTGTTTTATATATTTTATGATAATCCTTTTCATACGTTTGCTTAAAAGAAAAAACACTTAAAAGAAAAAAGATTTATAAGTGAGTTGTGTTTTTATAAGTTAATCTTTTGAAGGGAGGAGATAGTTATGGAAAAAACATATCAGATGAATTTTTGGAGTGGTGAGTTCGGTATTAATTATACTTTAAGGAATGATTTGAGTTTAGAAGAACTTGATAAATTATATATTAATAATTTTGGGATTAGCAGAACCGATTTGAATACCGAGTTCTTATCCTTTCTTGATAAAAAAATAAGGATTCTTGAAGTAGGAACTAATGTTGGACTTCAGCTATTAAATCTTCAAAGAATGGGTTTTAAGGATTTATTGGGTATTGAGATAATGGATTATGCTGTAGAGTTAGCTAAAAAAAGAACAAAGAATATTAATCTTGTAACAGCTTCGGTTTTGAACATCCCTTTTAAAGATTCTTTTTTTGATATGGTTTTCACATCCAGAGTTCTGATTCACGTTCATCCTAAAGATTTACCCAAAGCTATTGATGAGATTTATAGAACAAGCAGGGAGTATATCTGGTGTTTTGAATATTTCTCAGATACGTGTCAAGAAATAAATTATAGAGGTAATAAAAATGTGTTATGGAAGAACAATTTTATGAAAATCTTTCTTGAGAGACATCCTGATTTAGAAGTGGTTAAGGAAAAGAAATTTAAATACAAAAATAACAATAATGTAGATATGATGTTTTTACTTAGAAAAAGTTTCGTCTGAGTTTGTTAAATCCTCTGGTTTTAAGTTAATTTCTTTCCAGAACAGCTTTGATTTTTTTAACAGCTCTTTCACTTGCTTTGCCATCATCAGAGTAAAGATATTTCTTTATGAACTTTCTTCTTAACTCAGTACTCATCTTCTTGTTCTTTAACAAACAATTTTTTATTTCTTTATTTACTTCAGAAAAATTCGTACATGGCTTAATTAAACCTTCTTTAACATAGGGTTGTGTTATGGCTGCATTTCCAGATAAGTCAACCAGTATTGTTCTTTTATTTAATAATATACACTCATAAACAAGCGTGGACCAATAAGTTATAGTCATGTCAGAAGCATGGATTAATTCGCTACTATTTTCATTACTTACCACAACCCCTCTGAGTTTAAACTTTTTTATCATTCGTTCTATCATTTTCTTGTTTTGAGGAGGTTCATTAGGATGCATCTTTATGATCACTTTTAATTTCTTTATTTCTCTTAAAACTTTGAATACCATACTTAAATATTCTTTCTCCCAAGGTAAGTGTGCAGTGATAATCGTTATTAATTTTTCATCATCCTTCACACCGTATTTTCTTCTCATTTCTTTCTTGTCTTTTTCATTTAATTCTTTAAGAAAGTCATATTTAGGAGCGCCTATTACTTCAAGGTTCTTCTCAGGGAAATAATTCCTGTTTTTATACCATTCTCTTGTGTAACTCCCCCATAAGAATTTCTTGTCAGGGATTGGTCGCCATAAAGGAGTGTTCTCATTTAGGATTGCTTTTATTGGTATTTGGGTGAGATAATTATTATTTTCATAAACTAGTTCGCCTTCAAATGCAAAAGAAATTATTCCTTTTTTCTTAGCTTCTGTTATTAATGCTCTTCCATAGTAATTCTTTTCATGATCAACAAGAATTATTTTTGGTTTTTCTTTTTCAATAATTGCTTTGCTAATAGCATAAACATCAGCTATGTAATATGAGTATGTGAGAAATATTTTTTTAAGTCTGGGTCGGATTAAGTCATAGAACTTTATTCCTTTGTATTCAAAACTTTCAGAAAAGGCTTTTTTTTTATCCAGCTCAGAAAACTTTTGTTTTAGGAATCTGACAATCTTTTTTGTTTCCTTAATGACTTTTTTGTCATAGTATGTTCCTATGAACTGCGCATCATATTTTTGCGGTATATATCTTTTTTTTACTTGTTCAAGACTATTCAAAGAATCAATCCTATCATACTCTACCATTTTGTACTTGACCCTTTTTTTATTCAACTCTTTAACAATAGGACCCCAGTAGTAGTCGGTTCTGTTTTCTTTATTGCTAAGCCTGTCGCTTGTAAGAATTAGAACATCTTCTGGTTTCATTTTTTTGCAGAAAAGCTTGCCAATTA
>Ga0190334_1000838_pt1 | contig 13974 bp, 13 predicted proteins | sample 48720478_MG_FD_161270 | JGI IMG/M metagenome (GOLD analysis project Ga0190334, IMG submission 161270) | Hydrothermal vent sediment bacterial communities from Southern Trench, Guaymas Basin, Mexico - 4872-04-7-8_MG | ecosystem: Environmental > Aquatic > Marine > Hydrothermal vents > Sediment ...
GCGGTTATCCGGGCCCTGATTTCCAGTCCGCGCGCCACCAACTGCGGGAGGGTTTCCTGGGAGAGCGGTAACTCCGCTTCCTCCGCGTCGACGAGGGCGAGCAGGTTCCCTCCGTAGGAGATCGCAACCAGGATGCCGTCGATCTCCACTGTCTGGAGGTAGAAGGACTCGACGTTGCGGAACGCGACCGCCCGTACCTCTCCTCCGCTCCGCTCGATCCGGCAGCGAACGAGGCCAGCCGGAGTGTCCGCCGTCACCTCGTCACTTGTGATCTGGCCGAACGCGGCGAGCGCGGTCACCGAGCCGATCGTGCCGTGGCCGCACATGGTGAGGTATCCCCCGTTGTCGAGGAAGATGAGGCCGAAGTCCGCCCGCGGATCAGCAGGGGGGAGGACGAGCGCCCCGAACATATCGGAATGCCCACGCGGCTCGCGCAGCAAAAACCCCCGCAGCTCGTCGGCGTTATCCGCCAACCAGCGCCGCCGCTCCTCCATGGTCCCGCCCTGGGGGGGCGGGAAGCCGGCGGTGACAACGCGCGTCGGCTCACCGGCGGTGTGCGTGTCCACCACCTGCACCATGCGGCGGAAGTTCATCCGTCGATCAGCTCCTCCACCGGAGTGTAGTCGTAGTCGTAGCCGAAGTAACGCGGTCCGAAGGTGGCGATCCCCTTCTCCGTCCGCATGCGGGGATGGGTCGGGATGAGGACGACCGTCCCGCGGTAGCCGTAGCGGACGATGTCGGTGCGGATCGGCTCGCCGGTCTCCGGGTCAAGGATGCAGATCAGGTCGGGCGGCATGCACCGCACATTCCTGTCCACCTGCAGCGTCAGCCACTCATTCTGGAAATCGATCGTTGCTGTGCTCCCCTTGAACGCCTCTATCCCCTGCATGGTGATCCGTCCGAGGGAGAATCCCTTCGTCTTCTCCGCCCCGAACTCGCGGTCGATGTCCACGATCTTCCCCTGGAAGGCACTGAATCCGCCGGTTACAGAGATGACCTCGGAGACCGGATCGACGTGCTTGCGGCGGGCGAGGAACACCCTTCTTCCCAGCTCCCACGCCAGGGAGATCGAGCGCAGGATTGCGGTGTCCTTCAGCTGGCGGCCGGTCATCGGGTACCCAGCGATCCACGAGATTCCACCGTAGGCCATCGCCGCTCCGCGGATGATCCGCTCAGCGAGGACGGCATCCTTGGCGTCGGAGATCGTCACGTGACCGTCTTCATCCGCCGCCGCCGTCGGCGCCGGAGACACGCCGTGGATGTAGAACGAGGTCATCTGCAGCTCGGGAAAGGCGCGCCCCATCCCGTCGGCGTCGATCACCGGCACTCCGACCGCCCCGGCGACCGCCATCGGGACCGGTGTGTTCACCCCGCCTGCTTCCGGCGGTACTACCGCCTGGATCGGCCGGCCCATGTAGCGGCGCAGTGCGTCGTAACACCAGAACAGCTCCTGCCCGTTCGGCGGTTTTTCCGTCAACACGAGGGCTGCACCCAGGCAGCCGGCGATCGTGGCGAGAGCGTCGTCGGGCATCGCCTCCGGTTCGATCATCAGGATCTCGTTTCCCTGTTCGACCACGTTGTATGCCCAGAGAAGACCGATCTCCGGATCCCCCCCGCCTCCGGTCGCCAGGATCGATGCTCCGAGGGTGATTTCGGACAGGGCCTGCCGGTCGATCACCCGGAATTCGTTCACCCCCCATTGGGAAAGGATCTCTCTCACACCCATATCTGCTCCTTTTTCGTCATACCAGTTCCCGCGGCGTCGTGGTCAACACCTCGTGGCCGGTCGGGGTGACGAGGACCATGTCCTCCACCCGCGCCGCCCCCACCCCGGGGAGGTAGATCCCCGGCTCGACCGTGACCACCATTCCCGGCTCAAGGACCATCTCCACGTCACGGTCCAGGATCGGCGGTTCATGGGTGGAAAGGCCGACCCCGTGGCCGGTCAGGTGCGGGAAATACTCTCCCAGCCCTTCGGCCGCGATGATCTCGCGGGCGACGGCGTCCACATCACAGGCACGCATCCCTGGTTTGATCGCGGCGATCGCCGCCTGCTGCGCCGTGTAGGCGATGCGGAATATCCGGCGTTTCTCCGCGTCGACCTCGCCCACGGCGAACGTGCGCGTCAAATCCGAGCAGTAACCATCGTACACAGCGCCCATGTCGAGGAGGGCAAGCTCCCCTGCCTGCAGCGGCTTGCGGGAGGATATCCGCTGTGGGAGCCACCCGTTCTCCCCGGACACCAAGAACGGCTCGAATGACACACCCTCCGCCCCTTCGCGCAGCACGCGGCACTCGGCCAGGGCGGAGATCTCGGCCTCGGATACGCCGGGGCGGATATTGTCGATCACCTCTCCCATCGCGTGGTCGGCGATCTCCACCGCGCGGCGGATGAGCTCGATCTCCTCCGGAGATTTCACCGCCCGCAGCCGCGTGGTCAGCGGCCTGATGTCGACCATCTCGCATCCGGATCCGGCGAGCTCGCGGATATAGTCGGCCTGGGCCAGGGTGATGACATCCCGCTCCGTTCCCACTTTTCGCACGGTGCTGCTGAACAGCGGGGCGAGGGCGCAGAGGTAATTCGGGGTGTCCTCGGGGAACGGGATGATCCGCTCGATCCAGCAGTCACGCTTCGCCCGCTCCAGATCGAGCTGCGCCACCAAGTAGACGGCATCCCGGCCCCGCGGGACGGCCACGATCGAACTTACCACTCGGTTCAGCCGAAATCCGGTGAAGTAGCGTACGTTCGCCCGGTCGAACAGCAAGATGAGGTCGAGCCCGGCCCGCTCCATTCCCTCCTGCAGCGCCGTTATCCGGCGCGGAAAGGCGGTGGGATTAGAACAAGCCACGGATCTCCTCTTCCCGTTCCGGGTTCAGCATGTACACCTTCTTCGGAACGCGCGATTCGATGCTGGAATCGGCCTGGCTTGTCAGCTCTAGTACCACCATCTTTTCGGTGAATGTTGCCAATAGCTCCTCCATCTCTTGTGCCGGGATTCCCGATCTCTCCGCCAGCGCCTGGTGCTCGATGTACGGTTCATCGGCGATCGCCTTGAGGATGTCGCGGTAACGCGGGTCAGCGCTCAGTAGTGCGTTCAGATTCTCGTCCATTCTCACCTCCTCACCCGTTCAGTTCCTCGATGGGAACGTAATCCAGGTCGTAGCCGAAGTGTCGCGGGCCGAACATCTCGATCCCCTTGTCGGTGCGCATCCGCTCGTGCGCCGGGATGACGACGATCGTCCCGCGGTAGCCGTAGCGCATGATGTCAGTCCGGATTGGTTCGCCGGTCTCCGCGTCGAGCACGGCGATGAGGTCCGGCGGTAGACACCTGACCTCCCCGTCGATCTGCAGGTTCAGCCACTCGTTCTGAAAGTCGAGCTGCGCGGTGCGCCCGCGGTTATCGTCGATCCCCTCCATCGTCACCCGGCCCAGGGTGAATCCCTTGGTCGCCTCGGAGCCGAACTCGCGGTTGATGTCCACAATCTTTCCCTTGAATACGCTAAACCCTTCTACCCCGCGCTCGCGGCGCAGGCTGGTGAGGAGCTCTTCGATCGGGTCAAGGTGCTCGCGTCGGGCGTTCATCACCGCCTTTCCCACCGCCCAGGCGATGCTCTGGGAATAGAGGATGGACGCGTCCTTGACCTGGCGGCCGGTCATCGGGTAGGTCGCCACCCACGAGATCCCGCCGTAGGCCATCGCCGCCCGCCGGGCCAGGTTCTCGGCGAGGACGTCATCGTCCCCGGTGTCGATCACGGTGACGTTCTCCCGATCGTCGACCGACACCGTGGGGGAGGCATGCACCCCGTGCGTAACCCACGAGGTCATCTGCAGCTCGGGGAAGGCCCGGTTCATCCCGTCGACGTCGATCACCGGCACCCCGAGCTCGGCCGCCGCGGCGTAGGCGACCGGCGAGTTGACCCCGCCGCACTCGATCGGGATCGTCGCCTCGATCGGCCGTCCTAAGTAACGCTCCAGTCGGCGCATGGCGAGGTTGAGCACCCCGCCGCTCGGCGGCTTCTCGGTGAGGACGAGGGCCGCCCCGAGGCAGGCCGGGCTCGCCACCTGCACCTCATCCGGGATGTGCTTCGGATCGACCATGATGATTTCCTTCCCCTCGCCGAGCACCTTGTACGTCCACAGGAGCCCGATCTCCGGATCGCCGCCCCCGCCGGTGGCGAGGATCGAGGCGCCGAGGGTGATCTCCTCGATCGCGGCCCGGTCGATCACCCGGTAGTCCGTCACTCCCCAGGACTCGAGTATCTCGCGCGCGCCCATCACAGCACCTGCCCTTTCACGCGCACCCGGATCTTCTCGCGCTTGCCCGGCATGTAGGTGAACGGGATCTCTTCCACGTCGATCACATCCACCGTGTCGCGGATCGCGCCCGCGGCGGTGGCGTTGTCCACCGCCTGGGCGGTGACGCGGGCGATCGCACCGTCGCGCTCCTCCTGCTCCAGGTCGACCACCCCCTCGGCGTAGGCGCCGATCTCGGCGATCGTGGTTCCGATGGCGCCGCCCACCTCGAAGTGCTCCGGACTGAGGACCTCGCTCACCCCGGCGATCCCCTCCTTGGGCACGACCATCGCTCCGCCGCCGATGAATATCGCCGGTATCGGCTCGGCGGTGGTTTTCATCTTGTCGATCGCCTCTGCGATGGTGATACGGATCGCCTCCCAGGCGTTCTCCACCAGGTGTTTCGGAAGCTCCGCTATCTTCTCCGAATGGGTGACGAAGTCGGTTTTGAACACGTTCAGCTTGCAGTCGAGCTTCCCCAGCGCCACCGCGATGTCGTGCACGGTGAGGAGCGGCCCGCCGAACGACTTTCCGAGCCGGACGAGGTTGTATCCCACGCTCTCCGGACCGAGTGCCTTGACTTCCTCCCCCGCGTGCTTCACGATCGTCCCCCCGCCGAGGGCGATCGACAGCAGGTCAGGGCAGCGGATGTTCGTCTTCACCCCGCCGATCGTCACCGTGATCGACGATTCGCGCGGGAACCCGTTCACGATGTAAGCGACGTCGGTCGATGTCCCACCGATGTCGACCACCACCCCGTCCTCGATCCCGGATAGGTACACCGATCCACGCACGCTCGCCGCCGGACCGGAGGCGACGGTGAAGATCGGGTAGTCGACCGCGTAATCGGCGGACATGACGCTTCCGTCGTTCTGCACGATGTAAAGCGGAGCATCGATCCCCCGCTCGGCGACCGCCTGCTTGAGGGAACGGACCGCTCGCTGCATCACCGTGATCACCGCCGCGTTCAGGATCGTCGAGTTCTCCCGCTCGAGGAGGGAGATGGTGGCGATCCGGTGAGAAAGGGTGATGTGGACTTCCTCTCCCAGGACGTCGCGCACGATCTTCGCCGCCCGTTCCTCGTGATCCGGGATTATTGGAGAGAAGACCCCGGTGATCGCCACCGAGTCGACCTTGCCCTTCATCTTTTGACACGCCCCTTCGATCGCCTTTTCGTCGAGCGGGACGATGTCGCGCCCGTCGTACTCCGAGCCGCCGCGGATGATGTGTACGAGCTCGGGGCCACCGATCGCTTCCTTCAGGTCCTCCGGCCAGCCGGTGAGCGGCGGGACCGCCGTCGTCGCCGGCGCCCCGAGGCGGAAGATCGCCACCTTGTTCAGGTTGCGCCGCTCGATGATCGCGTTGGTGGTGTGGGTCGTGCCGAGCGATACCATCCCGATCTGCGCCGGGTCGACCCCGGACTGAGAGAGGAGCTCGTCGAGGGCGTTCACGATTCCGCCAGTCACATCCTGCGTGGTCAGCGACTTCGCCTTAGCGAGCACCTCCCGTTCCCGCATCAACACCCCGTCGGTGAACGTGCCACCGACGTCAAAACCGATCCGTAGCGTTTCTTCCATCATTTGTCCTTCCTATCCCCATAACCCGGAGGTACCGTACTGTTGTTCGAGCTTCCACTCACGGATCTCGGAGAGCGGCGGCGACTGGTACCCGTATACCTTGCTGTGCGACCAGCCGAACCGCTCCCGCAGCTCGATCAAGAACTCGGCGTACTTGAGCGGCGCGAGCACCGCGTCGATCACCGGAACGCCGATCTCTTCCTGCAGCTCCCGGTAGAAGCCGAACTCGATCGTGCAGCCGAGGACGATCGCCTCCGCACCGTCGACCTCCACCGCCTCTTTCGCCGCCTGACGCATCCGCCGGGCGGTCTCCGCCGGATCCTTCTGGAAGTCGTACACCCCCAACTCGAGCGACTTGAAAGAAGCCAGTTGATCCTTAAACCCGTACTTGACCACGTTCTCGTGCATCTTCGGGATCCATTTCTTCCTCCCCACCAGGATGGAGAAGGTGTGCCCGAGGGTGGTGGCGATATGCATCGCCGACTCAGCCGGGGCGGTGACCACCAGCTTTTCCACGATCTCGCGCGCCTCGCGCAGGCCGGGATCGTAGAAGCACCCGATCACAGCCGCGTCGTAACCCTCCACCTCCGCGCGGCGGATCGCGTGCAGGGTGTCGGCGAGGACCAACGCCTCGTAGTAGTGATACTCCAGGTGCATCGGACCGCGGTCGAGAGAGACGACATCTACGCTGGCCCCCTTCGCTTTGGCTGTGTTGAGAAATTCCTTTATCGGCTGATCAAACAGGTCGGTCCCGACCGGATCGATCCATAGGATCCTACTCATTAGGCCTCCTTTCTTACTAGTTACTAGCTACTAGCAACAGCTTCCTGTCCGGAGACAAGATGGCAGCGCACAAAGTGGCCTTCGCTCGCTTCCACCATCTCCGGATCCGCTTGCATGCAGATCTCCTTTCGCACAGGGCATCGCGTGTGAAAGCTACAGCCGGGGGGGACATTCACTGGGCTTGGAATCTCTCCTTTCGAGATCACCTTGGTGGGCTTCAGCTCTTCCTCCTCTTCTAACACCACCGGGATAGAGGAGAGAAGCATCTTGGTGTATGGATGAAGAGGGTTCCTAAAGAACTCCGCCGTGTAGGCCACTTCGCAGATTTTCCCCAGGTACATGATCGCGACGCGTGTTGCCACGTTCCGCATCAGGCTCAGATCGTGGGTGATGAACAGATACGAGAGGTTCATCTCCTCCTGGAACTTGATCAGCATATTGATGATCTTCGCCTGGATTGAGACGTCGAGGGCGGATGTTGGTTCGTCCAATATGATCAGCTTCGGTTCGGTTGCCAGAGCGCGGGCGATCGCCACCATTTGGCGCTCCCCTCCGCCCAGCATATGGGGCGATTTGTACATGTAGTCAGCGGGGAGTTCGACGCGGCGGAGGAGGTTTGCAACTTCCAGCTTGCGATCCCCAGCCGTCAAGTGGTGTACCTTGAGCGGTAGCTCCAGGATCTGCTTGATTGTGCGCCGCGGGTTGAGGGATGTTCCTGGATCTTGGAAGACGATCTGGATTGCTCGTTTCAGGGATTTGGGCCTCTTGGCTACCGGCTGGGATCTGTCCTCCCCTCTGAAGTATATCTTCCCGTCTGTAGGAGCATAGATTCCGACCACTGTGTAGGCGACGGTACTCTTGCCCGAGCCTGATTCTCCCACTAATCCCAAAGTCTCATTCTCTGTTATGCTAAAGGAGACTCGATCCACAGCGCGCACAGTTCCTTGAGTAGTGAAGAAGAACTTCTGGAGGGCGACGACATTCAGTATCTCATTGGGCATTTATTTCACCTCGTTCGACTGCGAAGCAGGCGACCTCGTGGCTCCCTCTTATCCGTGTGAGTTCTGGCCTCTCAGCTTTGCACTCCTCGGTTGCGTAAGGGCAACGGGGATGAAATCGGCAACCGGAGGGCGGATCGAGGTAATCAGGAATCCTACCGGGTATCCCTTCAGCGATTCCTCCTCCGGTCAGCTTCGGAACAGCGCTCATCAGTCCGCGTGTGTAGGGATGAAGAGGGTCGGAGAAGAGCTCACTCTTCTCTGCGCCTTCTACAATACACCCTGCGTACATCACGTACACCCGGTCGGCCATCTCGCGAACGACCCCGAGGCTGTGGGTGATGAATATGACTGATGTTCCATGTTCGTCCACCAACTCATTGAGGAGCCTGAGGATCTGGTCCTGAATCGTGACGTCGAGGGATGTGGTCGGTTCATCGGCGATCAGAAGCTCCGGTTCGGTGGCGAGAGCCATGGCGATGCACACCCGTTGGCGCATTCCGCCCGAGAGCTGGATGGGATATCCATCGAAGATGCGGTTGGGGTCGGGGAGCTGAACCTCACGTAGCGCTGTTATGGCGCGCTGGTGGATTCCCTTTTTGCTCAATGTCGTGCGAGAATTGCAGCGGATGACCGTGGTTAACTGATCACCGATGCTGAACACGGGATTCAGAGCGGCGGTCGGGTCTTGAAAGATCATTGATATCCCCTTTCCACGGACGTCTTGAATTTCGTGGGCCTTCATTTGGCGAATATCCCTTTCGTTGAAGAAGATCCTCCCCTCGGTGGTTCGACTCGGTGGGGAGGGGAGGATTTGCAGTATGCATTTCATTGTTGTCGTCTTTCCACATCCTGCTTCTCCAACAAGCCCGACTCGTTCTCCCGGATTCACAATAAGCTGCACTCCGTTCAGCACCCGTAAGACCCCTTCGTAGACCTTGAATTCAACGTGTAGGTCCTCGATCTTCAGTAGCGGCGCAGGCATCTCAAATCTCCTCCAAAGCGAACAGGTCACGGAATCCATCGCCGAGCAGGTTAAACCCGAGGACGGTGATCATAATTGCCAGTGCAGGGAAGATTGCGATCCACCACTGGTCAGGGAGGTACTTCGCCCCATCGGCTACCATAGTTCCCAAGTCGGGGGTTGGAGGTTGGGCGCCGAGTCCGACGAAACTGAGCGATGAGCCGATGAGGATTACCCATCCCATGTCCAGGCTCATTTTGGTGAAGATACTTGAAACACAGTTGGGAAGTATCTCACGGAACAGAATGTGCGGTTTGCTCGCCCCGGTCACTTCAGCCGCCTGAACGAAGAACTCGTTCCGCAATGAGGAGGCAAGGCCGTAGACGAGCCGTGTGTACCATGGCCACCACATCAATGAGACAGCCATCATCGCGTGAAAGACGCTTGGGGTAAGCACAGAACAGACAGCGAGGGCAAGGATCAATGGGGGGACGGCGAGGAAAACGTCGGTGATCCGCATAATCACCGTGTCGATCCAGGTCCCGCGGTAGTAACCGGCGATGAGGCCCAGAATTACTCCGACCGGTACAACCAAAGCGAGAACTACTATCCCCATCATCAGAGAGTACCGGAATCCGAAGAAGGTTCTGGAGAGGACATCGCGACCGAACACGTCCGTTCCGCAGATGTGCCTAAGACTCGGGGGTTGACTCGCCTCAGCGAAGTTGACGAACCGGCCAGCGTGGCTCGGATAGGGAGCAATGTAAGGAGCGAAGGCGGCCAAGAATGAGACTGCGAGGACGAAGAACAGCCCCACAACTGAAACCGGATTCTTGGAAAACTTGTACCACCCCTTCCTTAGTGCTTCCAGTCTTCGCTTGAATATTGAGTTATCGAGTCTTGGCATTATCACTTCCCCCTTTCCGCCCCTAACCGGATCCGGGGATCGAGCCAGGCGACGATCAGATCGACTAGGATGTTGACGAGGATGAATACAACCCCCAGTACCATGACTACCGCTGCCACGGCGTTCAGATCCTTGCGGAGCATTGCATTTATTCCGTAGCGGGAGAATCCCGGCCAGTTGAATATCAGTTCGACCAGGAACGCGTTTCCAAGGAGGGACGCGAAGTCGAGCCCGAGGATGGAGACCGTGGGAATAAGCGATGGCTTCAATAGGTACTTCAGTGTGACCAACCTCTCTGGTACTCCGAACCCCTTTGCGGAAGCGATATAGTCTTTGCGCAGATTGTCGCTGATCGTTGAACGGGTGATCCGCGCTTCCTGTGCCATTCCGCCTAGGGCGAGGCTCACCGCGGGAAGGACCATATGCCAAAGGGCGTTTCCAAGAGCGCCGAAGTGTCCGGTAATCAGCGCGTCCAAGGTGACCATCCCGGTGATGACCGGAGGTCGGGCGATCCCTGCTGTGAGCCTTCCCGTGGTCGGAAACCACCGGAGAATGTACCCGAACAACAGGAGGAACAGGATAGCGAAGACGAACGAGGGGGTGACTACCCCGATGTATGAGAATACCCTGACGCTGTTATCGATCCACGTGTTGGAGTAACGACCGGAGACCGCCCCAAGTAGGATGCCAAAGATCGCCATGATGATCCCGGCGAATAAGGCGAGCTCGCACGTAGCTGGTAGGAACTCCTTTATGTCCTCCATGACCGGACGGCGAGTAAATAGAGACTGCCCCAGATCTCCGTGCAAGGCTGCGGTGAGCCAATAGTAATACTGGGCATAGAGCGGTTTATCCAGGTGCATCTGGGCGCGCATGTTCTCGACCGCCCATTCCGGTGCCCGCGGCCCAAGGGCCATCCGTACCGGATCCCCAGGGAGAACACGCGATATGGTAAAAATCAACAGCGAAAGCCCGAACAGCACAAAGATAGATAGTGCTAATCTCTTTGCCAAGAACCTTAAGATGCTCATTTCTGCCTGATCCTTTAGGAGCGGGTGGGGGAAGATTTACTCCCCCACCCGATGGTGTAATACGCTGAGAAACCCTTATTGCCTATCCGTGTGAACCTTGATGAACCGCGCAGCCAAGTTGTAACCCATAACGGGGTTCACAACGCCGTTGGCAACGGGCCACTCGACGTATGCGGCCTGATAAGCGTGCTTCTCCACCTGCTCGAACAGGAAGATCGTGGGGCAAAGATCCACGATGTACTGCTGTATCTCGCTGTACTTCGCGAAACGTTCCGCCCGGTCGATCGTAGCGATCGAATCCTCGATCATTGCATCGAGGGTCTCATCCAATAGCCATTCATTCTGTTCCCAGGTAGCAGCCGAAGAGGAGTGGTAGCGGGACTCAAGCAGAGAGCCTGCTTCAGGATAGTGAGAGGAGTCGAACACCGAGACGATGTTCGGGCTCGTTTCCTCTTTGGCCATCTCGTCCACTACCGACATCCACGGGACTTTTACCACTTTGACGTCGATTCCGATGTCGGCCATGTTAGCCATGAACAATAGAGCGACCTTCTCTTCATCTGGAACCTCTGCGATCCAGTGAAACTCCACCGGATACTTGTCGAGTTCGTCTGCGTACTTGGATTTGGCAAGCTCTTCTCGCGCCTTGTCCAGGTCACGGTGGAATTGGAATACCGTCGGATCGGCACCGGGAAGGTTTTGTGGAACCGGTCCCTTGGCCTGGATCGCGTCCGGGAAGATGTGTTCCATTACAGTTGCGTAATCTGTTGCCCACGCCATTGCCCGGCGGACGTGGATGTCATCCGTCGGCGGCTTTCTCGTATTCATCATGAGGTAAAACTCGGTTCCGGGTGAGAACGCCGCAATGTCCACGCCGTCAATCCCGTCCAATGCCTGCAGTGCTTCTTGCGACTGCCACTGGTCGGAGATCTCGAGTTCGTGGCGCGACATCATCGTTCGGATCGTTGCCGGCTCGGTCGTTCCGATGAACCTGACCTCCTTTGGCGCATCGGCGTCGATCGGAAGCCAGTAGTTCGGGTTTTGGATCATGTCTAGCTCTTCTTCAACCCGGAATTCCTTCACCATGTACGGCCCGCTCCCGGCGTCATGGTCGACGAGGTATGCTTTCCCGTAGTCGCCCATGTCGCCATAGGGACCGGGCTTTACGATGTTTGCTTCTACTAGATCCTTATTTAGGATGTAGAGACGGTACAAGGTAGAAAGGAATGGGCCGAACGGCTGCGAGAGGTGGAAGCGCACGGTGTACGCATCAACCACTTCTGTACTCTCCACCCGTCCCACAAACAAGAAAGCGTACCCTTCACCGATCGTGGTGAGACGATCCATCGAAAACTTGACGTCTTCAGCGGTTAAGGGAGTCCCGTCGTGGAAGGTTACATCGTCCCTCAGATGGAAAGTCCATGTTAGGCCGTCTGCCGAAGCCTCCCATGAGGTGGCCACGTGCGGCAGGGGGTCACCGTTTGTATCTGGGTAGACAAGCGTATCATATAGGTTGACGAATGATGAGGAACTGGAAAAATCGGAACCCACTGCTGGATCGATGTATGTGGGCCAAGCGAACGTCACGCGCAGCACCCCACTGTCGTCGCTCCAGCCGGTCAGTCCCAATGCCAACAGCAATACTAAGCCAACAACTAAGAGCGCTAAATTCCGTTTCATGTCACGCACCTCCATTGGTTTACTGCTTTGATTCTTCTTGATTTAGGTGCCTATTTTCCCCAACCACCCCCTTTCCTTGGTGCAGGATCATCTTGTCCACGATGACGGTTATTAGCGAGTCAAGATATGCTCGGAATTCTTCCTGATCCTGCATCACGGAGTATTTGCCCGTCTCGATCTTATCCCGCAGTTCCCGTAGCTCAGGGGTTATTGCCCCTTCTTCATCGAGTAGAATGATCAATCTGCTGGCGGCGTCGACTAGCCGAAACGGTCCGTACAGTGGCGTCTCGTCGAGCAGGTTGCGCGCGCTCACCACCATATAGGAGACGAGGTCGTAGATCCGAGTGTCATCCGGCATCGTAGACCTCGAAGAAGAGCACGTTCCGGTCCCGAGGTGGGGCAGGCAGCTCCTCGGCTGGTTCGCCCACTGTGACGATGAGGAGCGGCTCCACTCCGTTAGGAATGGTGAGGAGTCGCTTGACTGCACCGCGGTGGAACGAGGCGACGACGCATGTTCCTAGCCCTTCAGCATGAGCGGCGAGGAGCAGGTTCTGCACCGCCATGCCCGTGTCGACGATGGACAGGAAATCCCGCCCCACCTTTCCTCCTTTCCGGGCCGCCTCCTTCATATCCTGACAGGCAACGATCAAGGCAGGGGGATCACCGAGCAGACCCGGACTGATCATCTTGATCTGGCGGATGCGGTTCGGATCGGTGACTGCGACGAACCGCCACGTCTGCGCATTTCCGCCCGATGGGGCCCAGATCGCCGCCGCGATCAGCCGCTCGAGGGTGTGCCGTTCGATCGGCTTGTCCGTGAACGCACGTACGCTCCTCCGTCCCACGATCGCCTCCCACAGCTCCACCATCATCCTCTCCGTAGTTCCCGCGTCCTCTCTTCGTCAATCTGCGGCGGCTCGCCGGTGATCGCTACCCCGTAAACCCGCTCCGCGGTCTCGCGCGTCACGTAACCGTCCAATACGTCGTTCAGCACGGCCTGCGGGTCGCGCTTCTTTGGATCGCCGTAGCCTCCACCCATTCCGGTGATGAATCTGACCACATCGCCTCCGTGCAATACCTCGTTGGAGAATCGCCCCCGGCGTTCCGCTTTGCCATCCATGGTGCGGACTTCCACTAGGTTTGGGGTCCCGTCCATTCCGCCAGCGAGCCCCCACGGCGGGAACTTGTTCCGGCCGAAACTCGCGGTGACGAACGCTTGGGAGTTCGTGATCCGGTAGTCCTTCACCAAGCCAAATCCCCCGCGCCACTGGCCATGGCCGCCGTCCACGATGTTCAGCGCGAATTGATCGACGATCATCGGGTAGCGCGTCTCCGCCACCTCGATCGATAGGACATAGGTCTCCCCGTCGCCGGAGCAGACCAATCCGCTCTCTCCGTCCTTCCCCTTGCCAGCGCCCCAACCGCCGGCGTTCGGTTCCACCGAGAAGAACCATTCACCGGTGCGATCGTCGATCCCGCTCACAATTGTCCCGCAGACGCTCAGGAAGTGTCCGGCGGTGATCCGGTCCGGCATCACATCCGCCAGCGCCTTCCAGATGACGTCGCCGGCGTAGCTGTCTGACTCCCAGTAGGTGCTGATCGGGGCTGGGCGCTTCGGGTTGAACACGGTGTCTTCCGGGACGATCACCTCAAGCGGCGCGAAGAACCCCTCGTTGGCATCTCCGTGGGGAGAGACGACCGCCTTGTAGGCGAATTTGGCTGTACTCTTGAGCGCCGAGA
>Ga0190334_1000839_pt1 | contig 13966 bp, 12 predicted proteins | sample 48720478_MG_FD_161270 | JGI IMG/M metagenome (GOLD analysis project Ga0190334, IMG submission 161270) | Hydrothermal vent sediment bacterial communities from Southern Trench, Guaymas Basin, Mexico - 4872-04-7-8_MG | ecosystem: Environmental > Aquatic > Marine > Hydrothermal vents > Sediment ...
GGCTAGGATAAACTATGCAACGGGCATGTTAACTGTTTTCTTTTCAACAAATTCGGTGAATAATTTCACATATGCAAAGCGTATTGATGCGGACATGTTCCGCCGGTTTTTCCATCTTATGCTGTCGGAAGGCGTCTATTTGCCGCCTTCACCTTACGAGGCCTGGTTCCTCTCCAGCAAACACGATGAATTCGTCATAGCGGATACACTACAGGCGCAAAAAAAGCTGTCAAGAGCATAAAAACAGAACTTTGAACGCCATAACACTTACCGCAAAAACGTGCTAAGCTTGACGGATTACCACATCCAAATGTTGGAAAACCGCCTCGCTTCTGATTCCTAAAAAATAAGGAAGAGAAAATTTTCACTTATTTGCTTGACATTATCTTTCTGCTTTGCTATATTTATAACAACCTAGGGTTTCAAGCGGTAACATGGGGAACCTGTTAATAATTTGACATTGCACCGTTGCAACTTTCTGGTTTCAACTCCGCAACAACCCACTTCCCCACCGATCGTCAATCATTATCACAAATTAATATAGCAAGGAGAGAACATGGCGGATAATCTTCCCAAAACGCCAAAACTGGACGAATTAGAAAAGGGACCGTGGCCTAGCTTCGTCTCTGAAATCAAGAGGGCTGCCAAGGAGAATGCGGCTTCGCGAGATCTTCTCGGAATCCTCGAACAGTCCTACAATGAGAAGATCGGGCATTGGAAACACGGTGGTATCGTCGGCGTGCTGGGTTACGGTGGCGGGGTCATCGGCCGGTACAACGACATCCCTGAGAAATACCCCAACATCGCGCATTTCCACACCATGCGTATCAACCAACCTGCGGGCTGGTACTACAGCACCGAGGCTCTGCGCAAGGTCTGCGACATCTGGGAAAAGTACGGTTCCGGTTTGACCAACATGCACGGTTCCACCGGCGACATCATTCTCCTGGGAACCACAACTGACAATCTCGAACCGACTTTCCAGGATCTGGCGAAGGAGGGTTTCGACATCGGTGGATCAGGATCGGACGTCAGAACTCCTTCATGCTGCCTGGGACAAAGCCGGTGCGAATGGGCCTGCTATGATACTATGGCCGCGTGCTACGACTTCACGATGACCTACCAGGATGAAATACATCGTCCTGCGTTTCCGTATAAGTTCAAGTTCAAGTTTTCCGGCTGTCCCAACGATTGCGTGGCAGCCATCGCTCGAGCCGACATTTCCGTAATCGGCACCTGGCGCGATGAAATTCGCGTCAACAAGGACGCCGTCCTGGAATACGCCTCGAACGGCATCGACATTGAAAAGGAAATCGTGGAACTTTGCCCCGGCAAATGCATGGAATGGGATGGCAAGGAGCTGTTTATTGATAACAGTTACTGCCGGCATTGCATGCACTGCATCAATGTCATGCCCAAGGCGCTTCGGCCCGGGAAAGACACCGGCGCCTGCGTTCTGATCGGCGCCAAAGCACCCATTATCGAGGGTGCACTGTTGTCTTCCGTCCTCTTCCCCTTTATCAAGATGGAACCCCCTTACACGGTCATTAAAGACGTCATTGATAAGATCTGGGATCTATGGTGCGAAGAGGGCAAAAACCGCGAGAGAATCGGTGAGTTCATCCAGCGAGTCGGAATGGGCAACTTCTTGGAAATGATCGAAGTTGATCCCACACCCGAAATGGTTGCTCATCCTCGTGAAAATCCCTACGTCTTCTACGAGGAATACTTCGAAGAAGGGGATGAAGAAGAGGAAGAAGGCGAATAGGTGCGCAACCTCATAAAAAAGTGCGCCGATTAGAAAAACTGCAAGGCTAAAAAGGAGCTTTCCAATGGTCGATTTGAAAAACAGAATTACCGATATAGGCCCCCCTAATTACGAACAGTTTTTACCGCCGTTCATCAAGAAGAACTACGGTAAGTGGGAATACCACGAAATCATAAAGCCCGGCGTCATGAAGCACGTCTCCGAGACCGGAGATGCAGTGTACACCGTGCGCGCCGGTGGTTCCCGGTTGATGAGCATCCAGAAAATCCGCATGATCTGCGATCTGGCGGACAAGTACTGCGGCGGCCATCTGCGTTTTACCAGCCGCCATAATATCGAATTCATGTTCACTGAAGAGGACAAAATCGAGCCTCTGATTGCCGATCTGAAGAAATTGGGACATCCTGTGGGTGGCACCGGCCCCGGCATCACCAGCATCGTGCACACTCAAGGCTGGATTCACTGCCATTCGGCCGCCACCGACGCTTCGGGAATCGTCAAGGCCGTGATGGATGCCGTCATTGATCACTTTCAGAAAGCGGATCTCCCCGCCAAGTGCCGTATCGCCCTGGCCTGCTGTCTGAACATGTGCGGAGCGGTGCATTGCTCGGATATCGCAATCTTAGGCGTCCACCGCCGTCCACCCGTTGTCGAACATGACATCCTCTCCAGGCAGTGCGAAATCCCCAATGTCGTAGCCTCCTGCCCAACGGCTGCGATTAAACCGGCTACCGTTGATGGGAAACCCTCTGTGGAAGTAGACGAGGACCGCTGTATGTTCTGCGCCAACTGCTATACGGTCTGCCCGGCGATGCCCCTGAACAACGCACTGAATGACGGTGTCTCTCTGTGGGTCGGCGGTAAAGTATCCAACGCCCGGCATGAGCCCATGTTTTCCAAACTGGCTGTTCCCTACATTGAGAACAATCCCCCGCGCTGGCCAGAAGTCGTTGATGCCATCGTCAACATCATAAACGTATGGAAAGATAACGCTCGCAAGTACGAGCGGATCGGTGAATGGATCGAACGCATCGGCTGGCCGAAATTCTTCAAAATGACTGGCATCGAATTCGAGAAAGTTCACATTGATGACTTCAAAAACGCGGGTCTGACTTATAAACGCTCAGCTCATCTAACTTATTAGAAAGGCAGTATAATGGCCGATATGGTTAGCGTTGACGAAGTCGCCGAAAAAATGTTCGAGATGGTCAAGGAAGCCCAGGGCATGAGAAAACTCAAGGCCATGGACTTAACCAAAGACATCATCGAAATCTACGGAGATAGAGCGGACAAAAAACTCTGCAAGGAAGCGATCAAACAGCTAATCAATTCGGGCAGGTGCGTTTACACCTATTTCGGTGGCAGCTACATTGAACTTCCACCTGAAGAGGGAGCACCTCCGAAATAAAACGAATACGATTGATCGCATTACTATAGCTCAATGACAGAAAAGCGAACCGCTGCACGCGTTGTCATTGCCGGCAGCGGCGGCGATTCAGGGAAAACGCTGGTCTCCATGGGGCTCATCGCCTCATGGAGACGGCGTGGACATCAAGTCGTCGCTTTTAAAAAGGGGCCGGATTACATCGACGCGGCGTGGCTCGAGTTCGCCGCGGGGCACGAGGCTCGGAACTTAGATACTTATATCATGGGGGTCGAGGGAGTTCAACGCTCTTTCGAACAAAACTGCCGCCGGGCGGACGTCAGCCTCATCGAAGGCAACCGCGGGCTCTTTGACGGATTGGATGTACGAGGGACGCATAGCACGGCCGAGCTGGCCAAGTTGCTACACGCCCCGGTGATCTTGGTGTTAAACGTTACCAAGGTAACCCGCACTGCCGCATCTGTTGTATTAGGCTGCCTTAAACTTGACCCAGAAGTCAATATCGCCGGGGTGATTCTCAATAATGTTGCCGGGCAAAGACACGAGACGATCGTTAGAGAATCCATTGAAAGCATCTGCGGTGTGCCCGTACTGGGGGCGATTCCGAAGATATCCGGGGAAAGCTGTTTACCGGGAAGACACCTGGGATTGATCACACCCGCAGAGCACCCCGGAACGGGTGGACTGAAAGAAAAAATCGCCGATATCGCCGACCGGCACATTGATGGGGGTAGAATTCTGGAAATCGCTTACGGCGCGCCAGCCTTGAGAAAAAGCTCCCGTTCCACCGCAGGAAGTACACCTGAGATCGAAAAATCCGTTCGCATCGCCTACTTCAGAGATTCAGCGTTCACGTTCTATTATCCGGAGAACCTGGAAGCGCTGCAAACGGCCGGGGCGGAATTAATCCCGGTGTCATCGTTGCGAAGTGCCTCGCTTCCACCCTGTGACGGGCTGTATATCGGAGGCGGATTCCCGGAAACTCACGCTGGACGGCTTTCCGAAAATCATTCTTTATTAACAGACGTTCACCGACAGGCGCATAAAGGCCTGCCGATCTTCGCGGAATGCGGTGGACTAATTTTTCTGTGCCGTTCTATATCCTATGAGAATAAGACTTTTGCTCTGGCGGGGGTTTTTCCCTTAGACCTCCAGATGATGCCGAAACCCCAGGGGCACGGCTACATGGAGGTTGAAGTTGACACAGAGAATCCCTTTTTTTCCGTAAATACGGTCATTCGGGGGCACGAATTTCATTACAGTAAAGTTATCACGGGTTCAGATCAAGCGAATAGCATCTACGCCGTCAAACGGGGTCAGGGTTGTTTCGGCCATCGGGACGGTTTAGCTTTTTCAAACGTTTTAGCCAGCTACCTGCACATTCACGCGATAGGAACGCCTATCTGGGCGAAAAACTTCGTGAAACTGGCAAGAGATCATCATAATCACGGGAAATAAACATGGCTAAAGTTGTCGTCAAGAAAAAGAAAAAGGGGATTAGAAGTTTCTCGGGCGGTGGCTCATCAGTGGAAACATCTCCGCTGCGACCGGTGTTTGTTGAAAAATTAGCGCCTTGCATGGACGCCTGTCCCAATGGGAACGAGATCAGAAAGGTGCTGACAACCATTTCACTCTCGGAAAAGTACGGCCACACCTACGATGAATCCTTTACGGAAGCATGGAAAATCCTCACGGAAAAAACTCCTTATCCATCCACCTGTGGCCGGGTTTGTCCGCATCCCTGCGAATCAGAATGCAACCGGCAGCACAAAGATGGGGCGGTGGCCATCAATAACGTGGAACGGTTCATCGGCGATTACGCCCTGGAGAACAACCTGCCATTTGAAAAACCAGAGAAAACCTACCCGGAAAAAATCGCCGTCATCGGTTCGGGACCGGCGGGAATGTCCTGCGCTTATCAACTGGCGAGGCTGGGTTATCCCGTAACCGTTTTCGAAGCCTTCCCCAAAGCAGGCGGTATGCTGCGCTATGGTATCCCCGCCTATCGCCTGCCCCGCCAGATTTTGGATGCTGAAAACCAGCGCATTCTCGATCTCGGTGTGGAGTTGAAAACCAACACGGTGGTTGGTAAGGACATCTCCTACAAGGACTTGCAGAAAGAGTATAAAGCCATCTTTGTAGGTATTGGAGCTCACCAGGGCAAGAAACTGGGCATCGAGGGCGAGGACGTACCTAATCTCTGGACCGGCACCAATTTCCTGAACAAAGCCAATTCCGGCGAAAAAATCGAAGTGGGCGATCACGTCGTCGTCGTAGGTGGAGGCGATACCGCCATTGACGCCGCCAGAGTTTCTCGCCGCATGGGCGCCAAAGTCACCATCCTTTATCGCCGTACTCGAAACGAGATGCCGGCCATCGAGGAAGAGATCGTCGGCGCTGAAGAAGAGGACGTCGAACTGGTATTCCTGGCGGCACCGAAGGAAATTATCAGGAATAACGGCAGAGCCACCGGCATGGTTTGCCAGCGTATGGAATTGGGAGAACCCGACGAATCCGGCCGACGCCGCCCTGTGCCCATTGACGGTGATACATTCGAAATGTCCTGTTCCACCATCATAGCCGCCATCAGCCAGGAACCCGACTTCGGAGAATTCGAGGATCTGCGCGAAGGCCGGGATTGGATTAAGGTTGATGAATTCGGGCACACCAAGGTTAACGGCATCTACGCCGGCGGTGATGCTCTGGATCTGGGTTTGGTCACCATCGCCATCTATCAGGGACGCCGCGCCGCCGAGACGATCCACCGAGAAATTCGGGGGCTGCCTTATACACCGGAAGAAAAGCAGCAGATCATCAAGCACGACAAGATGCTGCTTTCCTATTATGAGGAAAAGGCCCGTAATGAATGTGAGAAGATGGATCCCAAAGTCCGGCTTGAAGACCCCAACGCGGAAATCACAAAAACTTTGACCATGGATCAAGCCATCGCCGAAGCTTTCCGCTGCATGTCCTGCGGACATTGCTTCGATTGCGGGCAGTGCTGGTCATACTGCCAGGATGGCGCCATTAAGAAGCCCGTGGTCAAAGGCGAGCCCTACACCTTCAAGATGGAATTCTGCAACGGGTGTAAGAAGTGCGCAGAACAGTGTCCCTGTGGATATATCGAAATGCATTAACAATAATAATAACAACGGTAAACAATACTCAGGAGGAAGTTACCGTGGCAACCTTCAAATGGAATGATGTCGAACTCGAAGTAGACGAAGATGGTTTCATGCAGGAACCGGAGAAGTGGAATGAGAAAATCGCTCTGGCTCTGGCGAGTACCGAGGCCGTTGACAATTTAACGGAAGACCACTGGAAAGTCGTAAACTACTTGCGCGAATATTACCAGCAGTTTGGTATCGCCCCGATGATCCGCAAACTGTGTAAACAAACTGGATTCTCCCTAAAGGAAATCTACGAACTGTTCCCTTCCGGTCCAGCCAAAGGCGCCTGCAAAGTCGCAGGACTTCCCAAACCCACAGGCTGTGTGTAATACGCCCAAAATCCGTCCCCGCCGCAGATTGATAGACGATGGCGGGGGCGGGGCTATACGCACCTCAAACTACCGTAATACCCGGGAACGTGTTTCTTGGCTGTCCTTGCTAAGTATTTCACTTAGATGCACCGCAACAGATGATTGTTGCACAGAGAGGCACTTCTATGTGCAGCGAGATGGCTTGCCAATGCACTGCGTATCAGTGTAAATAACGGATTTAAGAAGCGATTCCCCGTGAATATTCCCGCTTCAGCATTAGTCTACAATGGATGGTTAGATGCAGATTGGTGATTTGTTAAAACTTAAGAGGGCGGACATCAAAGAAAGATGGCTCGATCTGGTCATCAGTAGCTATCCAGCCGATTCACGGAATTTTTTCAAGAAGCAGAAGAACCAGTTTTCAAATCCGGTCGGGGCGGCACTGGAACGGCAGATTGATACTCTGTATGACAGCTTAATCGGCAATACGGAGAAGAATGATACCGCCGCAATTTTAGAAGATTTCATCAAAATACGCTCCGTTCAGGAATTCACGGCCGCGCAAGCCACGGGTTATATTCTAAATCTTAAGCAAGCCGTCAGAGAGGTTTTGGCGGACGACATTCGAACCAGCCAATTATTCAGCCAGTTACTGGCTCTCGAAACACGAATTGACGGCATTCTGTTAGAGGCTTTCGACGTTTACATGCGTTCTCGTGAAAAAATCTACCAAATCAAAGCTGACGAGCTCAAGAGAAGATCATATTTTGTTTTGCGAAAGCTGAATAAAGATCTCTCCAAGCAGAAGCCTGCTGATGATTCTGATAATCACAGCCCAAACTGAAATCCCCGACAGCGGAGGTGACGACAAATGAGCCTCTGGTTTTCCCTTCTCGCCATTGTAGTTCTCATTCTGATCCCCTTGGCCGGAACCAACATTCCCGGAATTCAGGCGTTTTTCGGGATCGTAATCCCCTATGCAGCCATCGTCACCTTTCTATTCGGATTCGTATACAAGGTAATGAAATGGGCTAAATCCCCCGTCCCGTTTCGCATCACCACCACCTGTGGCCAGGAGAAGTCGCTACCCTGGATAAAAAACAGCACTCTGGACAATCCCCACAATGCTCTCGGGGTTATCGGGCGAATGGCTCTGGAGATCCTCTTCTTTCGCTCGCTGTTCCGAAACACTAAAACAGAGATTAAGGAAGGGCCTAGAGTAGTTTACGGGTCAAGTAAGTGGCTCTGGGCTGCCGGCATCGCTTTCCACTACTCATTTCTGCTCATCTTTTTGCGGCATTTCAAGTACTTCGTCGAACCGATCCCCGTTTGCGTGGCATGGCTTCAAAATCTGGATGGCTTTTTCCAGATCGGCCTGCCGATAATCTACCTCACCGACGCTGTGATTTTAGCCGCCCTGGGTTACCTTTTTTTCAGAAGACTCCTCGATTCCAAGATTCGTTATATCTCCAACGCCGCGGACTACTTCCCGCTGCTGTTGATCATCGGCATCGCCATCACCGGCATCCTGATGCGTTACTTCATCAAAGTGGACATTGTCAGCGTGAAGGAACTGGGCGTCGGCCTTCTGGCGCTTCATCCCGCGCTTCCGGAAGGGATCAGCCCACTGTTCTACATTCATCTTTTTCTGGTCAGCGCGCTAATCGCCTACTTCCCGTTCAGCAAGTTAATGCATCTCGGCGGGGTGTTCTTGAGCCCAACGCGGAATCTTGCCAACAACAACCGCATGAAGCGCCACGTCAATCCTTGGAACTATGACGTAAAAGTCCATACCTACGAAGAGTATGAAGAAGAATTCAGGGACGTGATGAAGGCGGCCGGATTACCTTTGGAGAAGGAATAAACATGTCAGAAGAGGTCAAACTGAAACCGGAGGAGCTGGTCAGGATAGACTACCGCCCACCCCAAAAAAGTTGGATGGACCCTACCATTGACTTTCAGGCAAAAAAGGGAAACTGGTGCTATTCCGGCGCGCTTGAATCCCTGGAGTACCTGGATCTCCCCCGCCCAAAAACCAAGTGGGCTCCCACTGATGAGGACTGGCAGTTACCGGAAAACTGGAAAGAGATCATCCTGGAGGGGCTTCGCAAGCGCCTGGATCGCTTTCGCACCCTGCGAATCTTCATGGACGTTTGCGTGCGCTGCGGAGCCTGTGCGGATAAATGTCACTTTTTCATCGGTTCCGGCGATCCCAAGAACATGCCGGTGCTGCGTGCCGAGCTCTTGCGTTCCGTTTACCGAAAAGAATACTCGCTCGCCGGCAAGATCATGGGCAAAATGGTGGGAGCTCGCGATCTGACTCTTCCTGTCCTGAAGGAATGGTTCTACTATTTCTATCAATGCACGGAATGCCGCCGCTGTTCGGTTTATTGCCCCTACGGCATAGATACGGCTGAAATCACCATGATAGTGCGCGAATTATTCGCGGAGGTGGGGATTTCGATTGATTGGATCATCACCCCGGTCGCCAACAGTTTCCGCACGGGCAACCATCTCGGCATTCAACCTCACGGATTCCTTGACAGCCTCGAATTCGCCGCGGATGACTTAAAAGATATCACCGGCATCGAGGTTGACGTCCCGGTGAACAGAAAAGGAGCTGAGATCCTCTTCATCGTTCCTTCCGCTGATTACTTTGCCGAACCCCACTATTACACGCTCCTGGGATACTTTGCACTGTTTCATGAAATCGGTCTGGATTACACCTGGAGCACTTACGCGTCGGAGGGAGGCAACTTCGGCCTGTTTCACTCACATGAAATGATCAAACGGCTGAACGCCAAGACTTACGATGAAGCCAAGCGTCTGGGGGTAAAGTGGATCCTGGGTGGTGAATGCGGCCACATGTGGCGGGTTTACCACCAGTATATGAATACGATGCAGGACGAACAGAAAAACCTGGAAGTGCCCAAGTCGCCCATCACCGGCACCGTCTTTGAGAACGCCGCCTCCACCAAGATGATTCATATCGCCGAATTTACGGCAGACCTGATAAAGCACGGCAAAATCAAATTGGACCCGAGCCGTAACGATCACTGGATTCCGACCTACCACGATTCCTGCAATCCGGCCAGGGCCATGGGACTTCTGGAAGAACCGCGCTACATCATCGAGAAATGCTGCAATAACTTCGTGGAAATGCCGGAGAACACCATCCGCGAACAAACTTTCTGCTGCGGCAGCGGCGCTGGTCTGGGGACGGATGAAAACCTGGAAGCCCGCCTCCGGGGAGGCCTGCCCCGCGGCAATGCGGTTAAATACGTCCGCGACAAACATAACGCCAACATCCTGCTGTGCATGTGCGCCATTGACAAGGCCACACTACCGGCGGTCTGCGATTTCTGGGCGCCTGGCGTGCAGGTCGGCGGCGTCCACGAAATGGTGGGCAACGCTCTGATTTTGACGGGAGAAGGCGAGCGCACCAAAGATATGCGAGGTCAACCGCTTAAGGGAAAGGAGGAGGCGCAAGATGAGTGACACCGGCAAGATCGTCATAGGACTAATCGTCTTTCTAATCCTTATGACCTTCCCCATCTGGTATAACATCGTGAACGGCGTCACTCCAATTCAGGATCCGGAGATAGCCACCCAAAATGTGCCCGGCAAGAATCAATGCGTCAGACCGGTGGAATACATGCGGGCCAAACACATGAATCTACTGAACCAGTGGCGCGATGAGGTGGTTCGCCGGGGGGATCGTTATACTGAAGGCCCCAACGGTGAGCTCATTGAAAAAAGCCTGTCCAATACCTGCATGGATTGCCACTCGAATAAGGAGAACTTCTGCGACAGGTGTCACAATGCCATGGCCGTGGATCCCTATTGTTGGAATTGCCATATCATGCCTTCCGAAGCAGCCGAGACGGAAATGGCTATGAGCACCACGCCTGAGGAGGAGAACTGATGGGTATAGATCGGAGAAAATTCGTTAAGGTCGCCGGTCTCGCCGCTCTGGGATTTGCTGCTCGGCCGCCAATCAGGGCGTTCGGACAAGAAATTACCGGGGAGTCACTTGAAATACGCGAATCGAAAGCGGGGGAACTCTTATCTGGCGCTGTGGAAGAAATCAAGCGCGCTCCTCATCCACCGAAAAATGCCAACCGCTGGGCAATGGTGATTGACTTGCGAAAGTGCCGGGAGCACCAGGATTGCACGGCCTGCATTGATGCCTGTCACAAGATCCACAACGTCCCCAGCTATCCCAAGCCCAAGGATGAGATCAAATGGATCTGGAAGGAACATTTCAACCACGCCTTTCCGGATGCAGATCATGATTTTATCGAAGAGGAAGTCAAACACAGCAACGCTCTTCTGCTCTGCAATCACTGCGATAACCCCCCCTGCGTGAGGGTCTGTCCGACTCAGGCCACCTGGAAGCGGGAGGAAGACGGCCTGGTGATGATGGATTGGCATCGCTGCATAGGCTGCCGCTACTGTATCGCCGCCTGTCCGTACGGCTCGCGCAGCTTTAACTACCGTGAACCGAAGAAATTCCTCGAGGAGCAGGGGATAAAGCCACAACCTGATTTCCCGACGAGGACGCGGGGTGTCGTGGAGAAGTGTACCTTTTGCGAAGAGCGCCTGGCGCGCAACCTCTGGCCCGCTTGCGTAGAGGCTTGTCCCTATAATGCGCTGACTTTCGGCGATCTCGATAACGCCGATGATCCTGTGCGAATACTCCTGCACGATAACTTCACCATTCGCCGCAAACCCGGACTCGGCACCCAACCCGAAGTGTACTACATCGTATGAGGCTGGTATGATTGAGAAAGCGCTTCAAGGCGGAAAAAGCTACTGGACTCTGATCATCATCCTGCTCGCCGTCATCGGCGTTGGATTTCTCGCCTACCTCAGGCAATTCGCAGAAGGATTGACGGTCACGGGATTAAGCCGCGACGTCTCCTGGGGGCTTTATATCGCCCAGTTCACCTTCCTGGTCGGTGTGGCGGCCTCGGCGGTGATGGTGGTACTACCCTATTATCTGCACAATTATAAACTGTTCGGAAAACTCACCGTCCTGGGTGAATTCCTGGCCATCGCGGCCTGCATTATGTGCATGACGTTCATCTTCGTTGATATGGGGCAGCCCTTTCGCATCCCGAACGTCTTCATTTATGCCACCCCGCATTCTGTCATGTTCTGGGATACGGTCGCCATCGGTGGATATCTGTTTTTAAATATACTGATCAGCCGAGTCGTCTTAGGCTCCGAACACAAGGGCATTGCGCCGCCCAAATGGATCAAACCATTCATCATTATATCCATCCCCTGGGCGATCAGCATTCACACGGTGACGGCGTTTCTGTATTCCGGCCTGGCGGCCAGGCCGTTCTGGATGACCGCCGTGATGGCGCCCCGTTTCCTGGCATCGGCGTTCTCCAGCGGGCCGGCTCTCTTGATCATCCTCTGCCTGATTCTGCGCAAATACACAAAATTCGATCCCGGCCGGGAGCCCATCCAGCGGTTGGCCGTTATTGTAACCTATGCCATGGCGATCAACGTCTTCCTGATCCTCATGGAAATCTTTACGGCCGCGTACAGCGGTATACCCGAGCATCTGGATCATTTCAGGTACATGTTCTTCGGAATGGAAGATGCTCAGGGGGTGATGCGCACCAATCTCGTTCCCTGGATGTGGACCTCCTCGATTCTGGCGGTTATCTCGCTGGTCCTCCTTCTGGTTCCGAAATTCCGCGCCCGGGAAGGCCTGCTGGCTCTCGCCTGTATCACGGTGTTCTTCTCCCTCTGGATTGACAAGGGGATGGGCATGATCGTCACCGGCTTCACCCCGAATCCCGTGCATACGGTTACGCCCTATGCGCCGACGTTGATTGAAAGTCTGATCACGCTGGCGGTTTGGGGTATGGGAGCCCTTATTGTCACCCTCCTTTACAAGGTTGCTCTGACGATGCGAAAGGAAGTGGAACCGGTACGCTACCGGGACTGATTGATCATATAAAAATCGAAACTTATAGATCGAATTCAACTCGTAAAAAAGTCTCACGACATACGAAAGCAACCCCGAGAATTCGTGTAGCCCCCAACTTCAAATCCTGCGATATACTGCTGAGTCCCAATCATCAGTACTGGCGACTGCACAGGAGTAACACTAATTGGGGTCGTTACTTATTTTCTTCAATTTGATCTCGTTCAAAGAATTCGGTTAACCTCTATATGAACGCCAGACTTAAGTCTGGCGCTGAGACTGAAATTAAAGTCGCCGGGGCGACACCTAGCCCCGCCAGGTCGGGATCCAAAGATGGTTTTGGCCGCAGAATTTTTGCTGCGGCGTTCGAAGTAAATTCAACGAATGCATCCCATCGGATGAATATATTGGTCATAGGAGCGAGAGCAGCCGGCTTGAAAGCGGCCTGCCGGGCGAAAAGGCTTCTGCCCGATGCCGACGTTTTGGTGTTGGAGGAGGGGCAATACATCTCTTACGCATCCTGTGGTCTGCCCTATTTTCTTTCCGCGGATGTCGAAGAGTTCCGCCAGCTCACGGCCACGCCCTACGGTGTGCAGCGAGATCCGGATTATTTTGCTGCGGCCAAGGACGTTCAAGTATTGACCGGCGTGCGCGCCGAACGAATTGACACCAGCCGGAAAACGGTGATCTGCCGACAGGTGGCCTCGGGAAAACCCAGCAAATATGCTTATGACCATCTGATTCTGGCTACCGGAGCCTCCCCGATCGTTCCCGATCTTAAGGGGAGCGATCTGTCGGGAGTTTACACGTTCACACGGCCTAAGGACGCTATAGAACTGCGCCAGGCAGCGTCGAGCAATCAGCTCGAAAGAGTAGCCATCATTGGCGCGGGATACATCGGCTGCGAATTATGCGAAGCTTTTAAGGCGCTGTGGGGTATCGAGACGGTTCTCTTCGAAAACGAGCCTCAGGTGCTGCCCGAAATGCTGGATCCGGAAGTGGCGCGTGTCGTAGAGCTCGAACTCGAACGACAGGGCATCGAGTCTCACCTGAGCACCCAGGTTAGTGAGATTCAGGCGAAAAACGATAAATTGAATATTGTGGCGGGCGGGGGCTCCGTTTTTGAAGACTTCGATCGCGTCGTCTTATGCGCTGGTGTGCAACCGAGAACCGAACTGGCGTTTGATGCCGGGATAGCAATCGGCCTCAGCGGCGGCATCGCGGTAAACGAACGGATGCAGACGAACGTCGAGAACGTTTACGCCGCCGGTGATTGTGTGGAGCTGAAATGCGCCATCACGGGTAAGCCCCTGTATAAACCGCTGGGTTCACTCGCCAACCGCATGGGGCGAGTGGCGGCCAATGTCATCGCCGGCAAAGATGATT
>Ga0190334_1000843_pt1 | contig 13939 bp, 15 predicted proteins | sample 48720478_MG_FD_161270 | JGI IMG/M metagenome (GOLD analysis project Ga0190334, IMG submission 161270) | Hydrothermal vent sediment bacterial communities from Southern Trench, Guaymas Basin, Mexico - 4872-04-7-8_MG | ecosystem: Environmental > Aquatic > Marine > Hydrothermal vents > Sediment ...
GGGTAAAACCCGCCAAGCAGTAAAAGCCTATAAAGCCGCTGCTGACCTCGACCCAAGTTTAGAAGAGGCAAAAAAGAAAACAGAAGAGTTAAAAAGCGGGATTCCGACGTCAGTCTGGATAATATTAGGGTTAGGAGCTCTTGTTATAGTAATTTTCTGGCTTAAAAGAAGAAGAAGAAAAGGGTAATTCGCCAAAAACAAGGCTTTATTAAAGGGCGAGAGAGCGAGCGAGTCAACAAAACAGACAATATATATAAACCCCGATGTATATGGCCGAGGGCAGGTTTTTAATGTTTTAAATTCGGTTTCTTTGATTTGTGGATTAAGTTTGATAAGATTAAGGAGAAAAATTGAAGTCGTTTAGTGTCCCCTCTTGACAATCTTTTTGGATATGCTAATATGATAAAACCCCTTGTTAGGGGTTTTAATATGCAAATCTTAATTGAAAAAGAAGACCCTTATTTATGGGTCAAAAAAATTTCAATTATTTCAATTATTTTTGGAATAGGGATTTCTATTCTTTGGATATCTTTGGGATTGGAAGCTAAAGGAGTTGAAAACAACTCTGGTTTTAGCGCTTTGGCCACAATCCAAGGAAACACTCTTTTGCCAGCATCTAATCCTTTAGAACCGGTTAGAATCAAAAAAGTAAAAATGGTAATTACAGGATATTCAAGCACCACTTGGCAAACAGATGACACCCCCTTTATCACCGCTTCCGGCAAAACTGTTGAGGAAGGAATTGTAGCCAACAATATGCTGCCTTTTGGAACAGAGATTAGAATACCGGAATTATACGGTGATAAAGTTTTCGTTGTTGAAGACAGAATGCATCCCAAAAAGAATGACTATCAGCTTGATATCTGGTTTCCGGAGTATAAACAAGCAAAAAACTTTGGAGCTGTAACGACCTATGTTGAGATTATGGAAATTTAAATTATCAAACTAAAAACCCCGGACAATGTCCGGGGTTTTTAGTTTAGGCCGAACGAAATGGAACGTGCCTTATATTAATTTTCTTACTGGTGCCGGGGGCGGGATTTGAACCCGCACGGAGTTTCCACTCCAAGGGATTTTAAGTCCCTAGTGTCTACCAAATTCCACCACCCCGGCATATTTTGAGGCCACGGCCGGATTTGCACCGGCGTATACCTCTTTTGCAGAGAGGCGCCTTAGCTTCTTGGCTACGTGGCCCTATTACAATCTTAACATTTTTTATTGTTTCTTTAAATTATCTAAAATCTCTTCTATCCTTTGAGCTTGTTTATTCTTTTCCTCTCTGACAAACCTTATTTTGGGAATGGGCCGCATTTTTAAGCGGCTGTTCAAGATTTGCTGGATATCAAAAATTTTTTTATTTATAATCTCAAAAGTCTCTTTTCTTTTTTCTTCGGGAAGTACAGATATATAAACTTTTGCCTCGCTTAAATTGGAAAAAGTTTCGCATCTCGTAATGGTCACTAAAACATCTCTGGAAAAATCTAGCTCTCGAGAAAGGATTTTACTTAATTCCTCTTTTAATAAAGAATTAATGCGTTGGATACGATTGTTCATTGATTTATTCTAACCCCACCTTTTTCTTTTCTTCAATATATATCTCCAAAATATCCCCTTCTTCCAACTGAACATTCCCCTCATAGAGCATCCCGCATTCTTTTCCTTTTTCAACCTGACCAACTTCGCTTTGGTCTCTCTTTAGATTAACAATCTTGCCTTTGCCAATTTTCTCTTCATCTCTGTAAACGTCCACTAAAGCTCCTTTCTGAATTTTGCCTTCGCTAACCTTTCCGCCCGCTATCTGCCTGTTTTTTTCTGTTCTAAAAATCGCTAAAACCTTAATTTTACCCAAATCAACCCTTACCAGCTCTGGCTCTATCCTCTTTTCCAAAAGCTGTCTTACGGTCTGAACCAACTCGTAAATCACCTCAAAGGACAATATCCTCACATTGCTTCTTAGGGCTAATGTCTGGGCAATTGCGTTTGTTTTTACTCTAAAGCCAAAAATAATGGCTTCTGCGCTTTGGGCCAGCTGCACATCAGAATCATTTATTTCGCCAACTCCTGCCTTCAAAACCCTTAAAAAAACTTTATCTTCGGGGATATCTTTTAGGGCTTGCTCAATAGCTTCTAAAGACCCCAAAACATCTGCTTTTAAAATTAAATTTAAAACTTTTTTATCAGAAGGAACGGTTTTTTGAAAAAAAATTGCTTCTTCTCTGTTTCTCAAATGCCTTTTCGCCACCTCAATATCATCAAAAACCCTAAACTCTTCGCCAACCATAGGCACTTTTTCAAAACCGAGCACTACAACCGGCATAGAAGGAAGAGCTTTGTTGATCGGCCTCCCTTGAAAGTCTTCCATAATTTTAACTTTTCCAAAAGCTGAAGCAGTTCCTAAAATATCATTTTTCTTTAAAACTCCGTTCTGTAAAATTAAGGTGGCTGTAGGGCCTCTATTTGAATCAAGGTAAGATTCAATTATCACCCCTTCAGCTTTTTCATCTAAATCTGCTTTTAAATCTTCCATCTCGGCCACCAATAAGACAATTTCCAAAAGCTCTGAAATCCCCTTACCTGTCTTAGCTGAAACTTCTACGCAGGGGACTTTCCCTCCCATTGATTCTACTTGCAGTCCTTGTCCCGCAAGCTCCCTTTTAACTCTCTCGGGGTCGGCTTCGGGCTTATCCATCTTGTTTATAGCCACAATTATGGGAAGCTCAGCTTCCTTAATATGTTTAATAGCTTCTTTTGTCTGAGCCTTTACTCCTTCTTCTCCCGCTACCACCAAAACGGAAATATCAGCAACCCTAGCCCCCCTGGAGCGGATCGCAGTAAAAGCCGCATGGCCCGGAGTATCAATAAAAGTAATTTTCTTTCCTTGGTGTTCTATCTCATAAGCTCCGATATGCTGGGTAATCCCGCCCGATTCTTTAGCCGTGATTTTTAAATCTTTAATTTTTTCTAAAATGCTGGACTTTCCGTGGTCAACATGGCCTAAAACAACAACGACCGGAGGTCGGGATATTAAGTTTTTGCTTTTGTTCTCGCTCATAAATAAAAAATTCGCTTTAACATAAGATTCAAAAAGAAATTCTTTTTGAATTCTTCTGCCGCCCCGGACTGACTTTTTATTTCTCTGCCCCCGCTGCTTCAATGGCTTCTTTCTCTTCGCTAGACAATGAATATTCCGAAACACCATTTTTTAACGGCTTGGCGTAAACCCGACTGCCTTCTCTGCCGTATAAACTGGTAAGTACTATACCATCATTATTACCATCAAGCAAGGCAATAGAAAAACTTTGTTTTCCTCCAACATTAGAAAAGGGATTGTACCTAACGATCCCGACTTTCTGAACAGAAGAAATTCCCTGCTTCCTTAAACCCCTAATCTCTTCTTTTAGGGCTTCAAATTCTTTCAAAACCTTTTTCAAATCCTGGGGCCCTTTATTTTTTTTAAAAACGCTAAACATATTTATTCTAATTTAATTATTCTAAAATAAATTCTCTTTTTATTCAAGTTATTCAAGAGAAGACAAAAAGAGGCAAAGGACAAATTCCTGCCTCTTTCTTGATCTTGCGGCGGGTGCAGGACTCGAAGAGTTGCCCGAAGGCATTGCCGCCTCGCTTTGCTCGGCGCAATTCGGGAGGTCAGCTTCTCGCCGCACCATCCTCATAATGAAAACTTAAGATGCTGAAAGCATCTAAAATTTTCATGCGGCGGGTGCAGGACTCGAACCTGCAAGGGATTTCTCCCAGTGGTTTTCGAAACCACCGTCTTGCCAATTAGACATAACCCGCCTTGGTGCCCCTGGGCTGATTCGAACAGCCATTTTCTCCTCCGGAGGGAGATGTTCTATCCATTAAACTACAGGGACGAAATCAAAATTTATAACCGGTTTTGTTCATCTCATAACAGTAATACCAAGGGCGACTGCTACATTCAGGGGCATCGACTGCCCTAAAAATAGAACCAATATTCTCTAAACTCCGTATATTATCACAAATCACATAAAATGCCAGCTTTGCCATAATTAATCAAAATCTTCCTTGCCCTAAAACGAAGAAGGCAAATTTCTCAATCTCTTTTGAGCGTCTAACTTTTCCCGCAAAGAAACCTTACTGCGCCTTATTCCTCGTTCCATAATTTCCAATGTTTTGTCATAGGTCTCTCTGTCCACGGGATAAGGAATATGGTCCTTGCCCCCTACCGTGAATGAATATCTCGCTGGATCTTCATAAGACGGCTTAGCCCCATAGATTAACTCTGCAACCAAGGAAAGGGCGCGAATTGTTTTTGGCCCGATGCCCTTTAAGGATAGAAGCTGCTCAAAATTTTTGGGCCTGTGTTCGTTGGCAAAAAAGATAGTTTTTTCTAAACGCCTTAAATCAAACTTCTCTCTGGCAACCGGATGCCAATGAAAATCAACGTTTCTTAACTCCATTTCAGTAAATCCCGGCGCCCTTCTTTGCCTCATTAAAGAGTTTGATTTCTCAGAAACCAATTTAATATCTCTTAAAAATGTCTTTGGCTCTTCTGAAACCAGTTCCGTAGATATCTTTCTATTTCCCTTGCTTTCTTTTGCGGTTAGGTTCAGAGGATTGCCCTTACAGCTTGAAACAATTCCAGAATGAGGTTCTTCAATAAAATCCACTTCGCCCCGAGCTTGTTGAAGAGCAGAGGATAACCAGTGATATCTCCGCGCCTGATGCAACTCTGGCGCCATGCCCTGCTGAATAACACACCATTGTCCCGATTTAGAAAAAATTAAATTATGTTGATACAGCTGGAAAGGAGTTTGGACGTTCTGAATTAAAGAACTGTCAACTTTTGCCGCCATTTTAGAAGCATAACTTAGTTCTTTAGAAAAAGGAAATCCTCGAGAAATTGAATAGGCCTCTATTTCTTGAGGCGTTTTCCTTGATTCTCTTTTACCCCCACAAACATAAAGACCAAGTTCGTCTTGAACATCAAAAAGCCCTGCTTTTAGGGCTCCCAAGGTGGTAGTTGTTAATCCAGAACTATTCCAATCAAATCCGATGGTGCAACCCAAGCTCTGAAACCAAACCGGATTAGAAAGGCGTTTTAAAATTTCATCCGGACCGAATTCTTCACGAATAGCCAAAAAAATGCCGCGAGATAATCGCTTCATTCTTTCAAACAACCATCTTGGACATCGACCGTAATCCAACGGGATTGTCGCAATTCCTGTCCTCATTATTCAATCTTATCAAAAAACTGGCCCTTCAGCCAGTTCTGGAAACCCGAATAAGGCCGGAGCAGGGAATGATTTCAATGCCCTGTTTTTCCAATTCGTCCAAAAACAAGTTCATCCCCAGCGAATCAGAAGAGATATGGCCGGCAATAACAACATTAAGATGGGCCGCTTCGGCTTCTTTCTTATGCTCTTCGGAAATATGCATACCAATCACTGTGCCAATGCCGGCTTGAGCCATTTTTTCATAAAGTTTTGGAGAACCTTCGGTCCCGCCTGTAATTTCGGTTAAAGCAATATTACCGCATCTGTTTTCAGGGGCGCCGACAAAAATTTTTGGCCCAGCTCCAATTTTCATTGCCTCTTTATATTCTGGGACTTTTCTTAGAAGATTTAGCAAATCTGAAATTCTTTCCGGTTTTTCCCCTGCAATTAAATTGTGGAGAAACTTAGCCGCCAAATTATCACATGGAGTATGAATATTCATTAAGTTCATTCTCAAAATCTTTGCGGCGTCAACGGTTCTCTGATGGTTTGCTTTATTCACCCCCCTGGCAACCTCTTCTATTCTTTCTTTCATCAAACCTTCGGCGATATTTATGGGCACTCCGTAAAAATTCAAAACATCGCACTGTAAATCCATTACATCTGCCAAATGGGCCAACCCCTTGCCCAAAGGATGATGAGAAATTATTAAATCAATATTGCCCATCTTTTCTGCCATTAAAATTTCAGCTGGCTCTACATCAATTCCAACCAAAACCCTGCTAATTTCTTTATTCTCCGCGATATGATAAATCCTGCTGTCCAAATAGGGATTTTCCAGCGCCTCTATATCAAAATCTTGCTTTTCTTCATCCGACATTTTCTCATACTCCCTTCTTTTATTCTCTAAAAACTTTCTAATCCCTTCTTGGCCCCGAAAATCAGCTCTAATCCCTGTTTGAATTGCCAGATTGTGTATTTCTTTTATCGTCATAAAGCTTATTAATTAGTTTTTCTTGTTCTTTGATATCTAAAACCTCCCGCCGGATCCGGGCTTTTTCTCTCCTAATAAATTTGCGAAGCGACTTTGGCATACTTTTTTTAGCAGACATAAAATATAAAAAAAAGACATAAAATCAATGTTTATATCTTATCTGAAAACTTAAAAAAAGTCAATTTTATTCGCCCTTTACTACTGCTAGGGGAGTTAGCTTTGCCACTTTTTTGGAAAGCCCGGCCTGATGGACAACATCAACCACATTATCTATATTCTTATATGCCATTGGCGCTTCCTCGGAAATTCCGCGCATTGAATGACACTTCACAATAATCCCTTTGGAGTTAAGCTCCTTAATTACCTCCTGGCCGGAAATAGCTCTCATTGCCGCATGCCGGGACATTGTCCGGCCCGCTCCGTGAGAAGTGCTGAAAAACGCCTCTTCTCCTGTTTCTGCTCCGATTAAAACATAAGAAGCAGTTCCCATACTTCCGGGAATCAAAACCGGCTGTCCGGGAAAGGCCCGGGTCGCTCCTTTTCTGTGGACAATAACTTCTGTATCTTTGCCGCTAATTTTATATTTTTCTTTTTTAATTATATTGTGGGCAACATCATAAAGCATTTGAAGCTTAACTCCCTTACCTAAAACCTTGTTCCAGGCCTGACGAACATAATGAGCAATCATATGACGATTAGCCCAAGCATAATTGGCAGCTGAAGCCATAGCGGCAAAATATCTTTGGCCCTCTGAAGAATTAAAGGGGAAAAAATCACCTTTTTTCAAATAATCGGTACAAACCTGATGGCCGAGTCCCCGAGAACCAGTATGAATCATAACTACTACTTGGTCTTTAAATAGACCAAACTTTTCAGCAGTTTTTTTATCAAAAATTTCAGCTATTTTTTGTATCTCTGCGAAATGATTGCCCGACCCAAGAGTCCCAATCTGGTCGCTGCCCCGGTTTTTAGCATGTTGGGAAACAGCAGAACTGTCTGCCCATTCTAACCTTCCCCTTGCTTCGCAGTTTTCCACATCTCCCTTTTCTCCATAGCCCTGTTTTAATAAAATATGGGGCCCTTGTTCTAAAATCTTATCAATTTGCTCAATGTTTAATTTAGCTTTTCTCCCCCTTCCTAAACCAGAAGGAACTTCTTTCTGAATTTCGGCAGCTAATTTCTCTAAAAAAGGTTTAATTTCTTTTTCGTTATGTTCTGACTTCAACAATCTCATCCCGCAGTTTAAGTCAAATCCCGCCGCGCCGGGCGAAATAACCCCGTCTGAAGTCCTAACTGCTCCCACAAAACCAATGGGCACATGATATCCTTGGTGGCAATCGGGCATAGCAATAGCATATCTTACAATACCCCTTAAACCAGCCCCCCAGATTAATTGCTCTATTGATTTATCTCCTAAAATATCTTCCAGCATCTTCTCGGAAGCGTAAATCCGGGCCGGCGTTTGCATACCGGGTCTAAATGATTTGGGAATTTCCCAAAGCCAATCATTTATTTTCTTAAAATCTTTTTTAGAAATCATAGCATTTGCCCAAAAAGAGCTAAGCTCTTTTTGGGTTTATTCTGCTTAGCTTTATTCTATCAAAATATATTAAAAGAAAAAGCCCTACTTATTAAGCAGGGCATTTCTTAAGATACTCAAGAATATGGGCTAAATTGCCTATTGCCAATCCAATAACGGAATCAGCGGCGCCGTAATAAAGCAACAACTCGTTTTTTTCGTCATCAATCACCCCTCCGCAGGGAAAAACCACCCCATCAACATTGCCGCACATTTCATAGACCGCTTTTGAATGAGGGCCAAAAACCCATTCTTTGCTTCTACGAATCACCTCTAAAGTTTCTATGTCCAACAAAGCCAATCCGATTCGATAAAGGGTGCCCGAGGCCGTATCTCTGGCCCCATGGTAAAGAATCAACCAACCTTCTTTTGTTTCAATGGGCGGACAAGCCAGACCTATTCTGTGTTCGTCCCACATCCTAAATCTTGTGGGAAGCAAAACTTTGCTTCTTCCCCAAAACTGCAGATCCGGAGAAAAAGAAACCCACATATCTGACCTATCTCCGATTGAAGGACGATTTATCATCGCGTAAAAACCGTTAATCTTCTTAGGAAACAGGCAAGCGTCTTTATTAAGGGGCATCAATTGTTGGCCCAAACGCTTAAAATTAGAAAAATCTTTAGTGGCGATAATAGAAATGCCTGGAGGCCCCTTTTCAACTCCGGCAAAAAAAGAAACGCAGGTAATAAGATATTCTTGACGCTCTTCCATCCACACAAGCCGAGGATCTTCTAAACCAAACTCTGCTTCTTGAAAATTAATATCTGCGTTTAATGCCGGTTCTACCCCTATCTTCCAGTCCTTTTTTCCATCTTTGCTTCTGGCAATGGTTAAATGCGAATACCCGCGTCTATCTTCCACCCGAACCAAAAGCAAAACTTCTCCATTAATTTTTATTGCTCCCGGATTAAAAACAGCTCCTACAGAATACGGCCAATCTTCAGATGTTAAAATCGGATTTCCTTCATACCTAACAAACAACCCTTCAGAAGATTCTTTTCTCATTTCTAACCCCTTTCTAAAATTAGTTGTCAATGAACAAAAAGGTGCTATACAAAATATTTTAACTCTTTCTGAAAAACAATCAATATCAAAAAGTCAACTCCCCGCTAAAAGGATAAATCTTTTAATTCTTCTCTAACGATTTGGCGATCATCCCAAGGAATTTTTCTGCCGTTAGCCAAACACATCCATGGTTCTGAACCTTTGCCGGTAATTACGACCACATCGTCTGGCCGGGCCAGTTTAAGGGCCCGCCTAATCGCTTTTCGTCTATCTAAAATTTTTCTGGCTTTATGTCCCGCCCCTTTGGCTACTTGCTTAATTATCTCCATCGGCTTTTCGTCATAAGGGTCCTCGTTTGTCACAATCACTTCTTTGCAATACTTGCCAGCTATCTTTCCCAAAACCGGCCTTTTCCACTTATCGCGGCCGCCGCCGCAAGAACCAAGCACACATATCATTTTAGACTTTTGGAATTTAGAATTTGGAGCTTGTTTGGAATTTGAAAATTGGAATTTGGAATTTCTAATAGTCTCATAAACTTTTATGAGACTATTAGGCGTATGGGCGTAATCAACAATTACAGTAAATGGTTCTCTCGCAACAATTTCCATTCTGCCGGGAATTCCCTTTACCTTTTCTAAAACCTTTTTACAAACCTCTAAAGAAATACCCTGCGACAAACCAACGCAAATCGCCGCCACTGCATTATAGAGATTAAAACCTCCTAATAAGTTAATACTTGAAATTAAAAAATCAATAATTTTTTCATTTTGATTTATTATTTTGATTTTCGCATTTTGATTTTTGATTTTATACAAGTATTTTTCTTTTGCGGGAAATTTCAAAAAGTATTCTGCATTCTTATCGTCAAGGTTAACAATATGAACCTTGCGGCAAGTTTTAAAAAGTTTAAGCTTAGCATCTCTATATCTTTCAAAACTACCATGAGATTCAATATGTTCTGGACTTAAATTAGTCAAAACGGCAACATCAAAGTCAATAAATTTATGACGATACTGCTTTATTCCTTCAGAGGTTACTTCTAAAAGCGCGTATTTACATCCAGCCCGAACCGCTTGCTTTAAAAATTTCTGGATTTTAAAACGGCCCGGCATCGTCATTTTCAATTTATTTTCCCATTCTTTTTTGTCTATCTTAAACTTAATAGAAGATAAAGAGGCTGTTTTTAAACCGGCCTCTTCTAATATTTTAGTGGTTAATTCTACCACTGTCGACTTTCCGCTGGTCCCGGTTACTCCGATAACAGTTAATTTTTTAGAAGGGAAGCCGTATAAAAAGGCGCCCAATAAAGCCAAGCTGTAATGGTAGAAATTCAATAAAAAATTCGGAATAAATTTCTTAATTAATTCTTTTATTCTCATATCTCTAATTTAACAAAGAAAACCGGCTAATTCAACTAGCCGGTTTGTTTTGGGAAAGCTTGGACAAAGCTGTCTATCAACGCCCATAAGCTTGCCTCAATTATATTGGCAGATTCCCGCTGAGTGGTCCATCTGTTCTCGCCGTTCGAAGAAACAACAACCACGCTTACCACAGATTCGGTACCCCCCTTTCTGTTTGAAATAAATACCTGATAGTCAATCACCTTAACCTCTTTTAAAAACGGGTAAACCGGCAAAAGGGCCTTGCGCAAAGCCTTGTCTAGGGCATTAACCGGCCCCTTGCCTTCAGCTACTTCATATCTTACTCCTTGAGGCGTTCTAACCCTGATTTTAGCTTCTGTCTCGGAATAATTACTGATTAAATTTCCTTTTACTCCAACTTCGAAACTCAGCGCTTCAAACATTTTTTTCTCCTTTCTTTATTTAATTATAAAAGAGCAAAAAAAACAAAAACCTCTTTCGGGAAAGAGGTTTTAGAGATTGGAAATTAGCAGTTAGAAATTATCTAAAATACCCCTTTCCCGCAAGAGGTTCAAGAATAATAATATTAACCAAATTTTGAACTTGCTTAACCATTATATTTTATATTAACGAATCATAAAATCTATGTCAACGCTTACCCAAAATTTCCAGGGCTTTTTTTATTCTTTGCTCTGTTTCTTTTATATCTTTAGGAATTTTAGATAGAACTTCTTTGACTTTCCTGCGAGAAAAACCAAGAGAAACAAGCCCCTCTTCTGCTTCGTCTCCGTCCCTCGGGGCTTCAGCAGAAGAGAAGGTTTTGGAAATATTCTTAATTTTTCCGGAAAGTTCTAAGATAATTGCCGCCGCTTTTTTTCTTCCAATGCCCGGAACGCCTTCAAAAATCTTTTCATCATACTCTAAAATTCTCTTTTTAATTTCTTCAAAAGATCCGATAGAGGAAATTTCTAGAGCCGCCTTCGGCCCCACGCCCCTGATGCTGTCTAAAATTTCAAAAAACTCCAGCTCTTTCTCGGTCAAAAAACCGTAAAGCTCCAAAGCCGTCTCTCTAACGTTTAAAAAACAAAATAATCTAACAATTTTACCCGCCTCCGGCAAATTAGACATTGTCTTTCCAGATAAAAAAACTTTATAGCCAACTCCGTTCACATCTAAAACAACAAATTTCTCCTTCTTTAAAATAATCTTTCCCTCTAAATGAGAAATCATATTTTTTAATTATAACATATCAACTCGATTATCTCTAAGGGGACAAAGAGCTTTTTAAAAATACCGCGACTATCTGCTTTTTGCCAAAAATCCCTTGAAAAATTTTCACTTTTTGTTAAGATTCAATATTATGCCAATTACTAAATCAGCCAAAAAAGCTTTAAGGCAAAGCATCAAAACAAAAAGCGGGAATAGGGCATACAGAAGGCAAATAAAAGACCTTATCAAAAAGATAAGAAGTTTAGTTCTTGAGAAAAAACTTGAGGAAGCAAAAAAACTTCTGCCAAAGATTTATAAAATTCTGGACAAGGCGGCGAAAACAAAAGTGATAAAAAAGAATACTGCTTCAAGAAAAAAATCAAGAATAACTAAATTAGTCAATAAGAGCTAAACTCTCTGTTATTATATCTCCACGATTAATAAATCGAGCCCTACCCTCGGCTCTATTTTACCGGTTTTGATATCTAAATCTATCTGAAATATCTTTTGAAGGTTTTTTTTGAGCTCCTGAAGAGTAAATCTCTGACAAAGATTATAACTCTTTTTCACCACATAGGGATGAAGTCCGCTTTTTTTTAAAATAACATTATAGGGTTTGTATTTTTCAATGAAATCCTTAACTATCAAAAGATTGCGGAATTGATAATTCATCATAGATAAAAGGTAAAGGGGGGAATCGCCTTTTTCCAAATGCCTGTGCAGCAATTCTAATGCCTTTTTCTTGTTTTTATCGGCAATGGCATCAATAGTTTCAAAAATATCTGTTTCTATTTTTGATTTTACCAAGAGCCGCACATCATCCGGCCTAATGTCTTTTCTATAACTAGCCAGTTTTTTAATCTCGTTGGACATCCGCCAAAGATCGTTGCCCACATATTCTGCCAATCTTTCTACCACTTCCGACCCTGCTAAGATATTATATTTTTTAAATTCATTTTTAATCCAATTTTTTAGTTTATATCCCTCCAACAAACTAAACTCTTGAGAACGGCTGTTTTTTATAAGAAATTTAAACAAGCCGTCGTTTTTCTTAATTTCTCCCTCCTGATAAATTAAAACTACATCTTCCGATTCGGCAAAATTTTTGCCCTCCCTCAAAAATTTTTCTTTAAATTCTGGTTTAGAAAAAAGATTTTCTATAATTGCTAGTTTTTTCTCCTTAAACATAGAATTCTGCCTCAACCCGTCTTTTAAGTCGTTGAAATCCGCAAAATACTTCAAATTTAAGCCACTTTTGTGGATTTTTTGATAACGCTCAATAATCTCTTTAATTTTCTCCCTCATCCTATATGCATCTTCTCCATAAAGAAAAATAATCATAAATTTGCAGAAGCCCGTCCTCGGATGGATTATAGCTTCTGGCAGCGGGGGCAGAAGTAGCTGCTACGGCCGGCGAGCTTCGCTCGCTTTATTTTTGCGCCGCACCGAGAACAATCTTCGCCCTCTCGGCGGTAAGCTTTTCTCATTTTATCAAAATTGCCTTTTTGGCCAAACAGGTCCCTATAATCAGAAATACTTTCGCCGCGCAATTCAATCGCTTTTTTTAAAACCAGCTTGATATATTTGTAAATATTTTTTAACTCTTTCTCTGCAAGCTTGCCCCCCTGTCTAAAGGGATGAACCCGAGCCCGCCATAATATTTCATCAGAATATATATTGCCGATACCGGCTATAACTTCTTGATTCATTAAAATCTGTTTTATTTTTCCCTTTTTGCTTGTTACAACTTTTTTAAATTTTTCAAAAGTAAAATTTCTATCCAAGGGCTCCGGACCCAAAGAGCTTAGATTCTTTTTTAAGTCCTCGGTTTTCCATAATTCTACTTTAGCAAATTTTCGCAAATCAGAAAGAGCTAAAATTTTTCCGTTATCTAAAAAAAATTTTAAATGAATATAATTATTGGCTTTATCTTTTTTGTCCCAATTATCATAGAGTAAATGACCGGTCATTTTTTGATGAATCAAAAGCGAAAGACCTTGAGATAAATCAAAAATAATATTTTTACCTCTTCGCCAAACTTTTTTAATTTTTTTACCTTTTAATTTTCGGCTAAGTCCTTTAAATTTTTTAATATCTGCCCAAAGACCAACAAAGGTCCTTTGCAGGACCTTTGTTTTTAGACCTCTTACGGTTGTCTCAACTTCTGGAAGTTCGGGCATATTATTACTTTAAAACAGCTCTAATTTTTTCAACAATTTCAGCTGGAGTAAAGTGAGCCTTGATTAAATAGTCTACTGCTCCCATTTTTAATCCTTTCTCTATATCATCTTTTTGACCAAGATTTGACAGGATAATGACAGGAATTTGAGCTATATCTGAATCTTCTTTCATCCTTGCCAAAACCTCAAAACCATCAACTCCAGGCAAAATAAGGTCAAGCAAAACTAAATCCGGTTTTTCTTTTTTTATTGCCTCTAAACCCTTTTCTCCATCTGCCGCTCCTTCAATATCGTAACCTTCTTGTAAAAGCTTCTGGGAAATTAATTCCCGAAGAAATTTATCATCTTCGACCACTAAAATTTTTTTTGCCATAGATCTAATGAACAGAAAACAAAGAACAAATAATGC
>Ga0190334_1000846_pt1 | contig 13919 bp, 18 predicted proteins | sample 48720478_MG_FD_161270 | JGI IMG/M metagenome (GOLD analysis project Ga0190334, IMG submission 161270) | Hydrothermal vent sediment bacterial communities from Southern Trench, Guaymas Basin, Mexico - 4872-04-7-8_MG | ecosystem: Environmental > Aquatic > Marine > Hydrothermal vents > Sediment ...
TATGCGAAGGATGCTTTTACAAATGAGAATTCAGAACCTCTCACCATAGTGCTAAATCCCGGGATAGAAGCTGTTAAAAGGCATCTAAAGAAGAGATGGAAGGAAAAAGGCAAGAAATGGAGAGAAGAAGATCTTGAATACACAATCCTTGCGTGCGAGGCTTATAAAAGATTTCAAGGAAAAAAGAACATACTCTACATTAACAAAGAGATAGACTTGGAGAGCAGAGTAGAAATAAAGCAAACTAATGAATGGCTTGAAAAAAATACAGCGACTACGACAAGAAGAAAAAAATATTAGTTTATCCTCTCAGCTTTCTTCTTAGAAAACTTTATAAAACCCTTTTATTAATTAATAATCTTTATGGAAATAACTAATGATAAAATCTACTTGGAACTCCTAAAAATCAAGAAGCTCCTGCACCAGAGCCTTGACCTGCAGAGGGAAATCGCTGAGATAGAGGAGGAGATAAAACTCTTTGAAGGAAGACAAGCAGATGAGGAGGAGAAACTTGCAAAAGCTGTTAAGAAGAAGAAGTTCAGCACAATCTTTGACTGGAAAAAAGCTGTTTGGGATCACTGCGAAGCTAAGAATGAGCATGTTTCCCCTTCAATGATTACTTTCTTCTGTGACATACTAAAAGGACCATGCAAGTTTGAGACTTGCCCTAAGAATATTCTTGAGGAAGAATAAGTCAAGGAACAACTTTTTTTTAGAAGACCTCTTTTTTATCATTCACCCATTTCTTCCCATTATAATACTCAGCATATATTGTTAAGGCTTTGTAGTTCTTGTCCGGATCGTATTCCTCTGCCCATGCCCCTAGGTTATCAGGAGCCTCCCTGAGCACATCAAGTATAAGCTCATCCACGGATTCTGGCTGTTTATGTGTTCCCCTGAAGTGCGAGGCGAACCTCTTCTTATCATTCCTTATTTCAAAGATGAAAACCTCGTCTTTCTCATCTGTTTTTCTTCGTATAGTGATTGAACCAGAGCATAGCATTTCATAACCCATAATATGTTCTTGTTTTTGTGGCTTAGAAGAAGAAAAACTTTTTTAAATATTTCGTTAACCCCCTGGTTTTGTAAGAACAACCTGGTCTAAGAGAATAAAACATCCCTGCATTATTATTTGCTCTCAGTATTTGCTCTTAAACCTGCTCTTAAAGAAAAACACTTATAAAGCTTAACTAGTTAATAATATATTAATGCGGGGGTGCCGGAGAAGCCACTAATCAAGGAGTGGTTCTGGACTCTGGAAAACGGGCAGGACTTAAGCACTCACAAGAAAAGTGAGGACATCCTGTGGCTTAGTGCCTACGCGGGTTCGAAACAACTTTTTATAACAAAAGTTGAACGAAAATCCCGTCCCTCGCATTTTTATGACAAGAACGATTTACATAACCTACTTTGTGCATGGAACAACCACTGATAATGAGAGGAGTATTGCTAGTGGGCATAATCCCGGGGAATTATCAGAGCTTGGTAAAAAACAGTGTATTAAACTAAAAGATTTAATTAACAAGAGAGAATTTGATGTTGTTTATTGCTCTGATTTGAAAAGAGCTGTTGATTCTGCTAAATTAACTTTTGGTGCGAAGGTTCCTATTATTCAAGATAAAAGACTAAGAGAGTGTGATTACGGGGACTTAACAGGAAAACCTCTGGAACAGGTTTACCCACTGAATCTAAGTAGTATTAACAAGCCTTTTCCTAATGGTGAGAGTTACAAAGACGTTGAGAAGAGGATGAGAAGTTTTCTTAGTGATTTGTTAAAGAAATATCCTGGGAAACATATTGCTATTGTGGCCCATAGAGCTCCCCAGTTAGCCTTAGAAGTAATAATAAACAATAAGACCTGGGAACAAGCCATAAGAGAAGACTGGCGTCATAAAGAACCAAGAGAATGGAGGCCTGGCTGGGATTATAAACTAGAAGAAGAATACTTAATAAGCCTAATCCCTACATAAATTCTTACTAAATATTTTTATATAAGATAAACTTACTTCTCATCATGGAACTCTTCAAAGAATACTATGGGCGACTTGGAAGGCTTCACAGGTCTGAGTGGAAGCGCATGCTTAATTCTAACACAGGACTATTCAGAAGGGCAAGGTCTGCTCCGCCTTATATAATTGGTCCTACCTTGGATGAGCATGGACGAGTAACTGCGGATTTGAAGGTGATGGAGACCGTGTATTTTGAATCTGTTGCGAGCAAGGAGCAAAGAACTTTCTTTAAGGAGTTAAAAAGTGTTAATCCTATAGCAGCAGATGAATACATGCTCATTATTAGCGGCTCTATTAAGAAGTGGAAGGAGGATATGAAATTATTGGTGCTTGTGCTGCGCTACCTGCGAAGAGAAGAATCTGCTTTAAAAGAAGAGGAGAACTTAATAAGTGAGGAGGAAAAAGTAAAAGTAGCTGTAAAACTACCTCTTGTACTGAGAAGACACTTCCCTCATTTCTTTAAGAGTGTTGACTTGGAAGGCTTAGACTTCCGAGCTCAGCTAGACAAAATAAAAGAAATTAAGAGGAATGTCTGTGAAGAGAAGGACTACCTAAAGGATTATATTAAAAAAAGACGACGCGAAATGCCTTTTTTATTTGAATAAACCCCCTTGTTACTTCTTTATTCTTATTTCTTATTAGTAATATTCCTATTAGCCAGCAGCTTATCATACTCTGCCTCATACCTTGCTATTAGTCTCTTCATACCAGCATCATACTTCTCCCTGTGCTCAGGAATATTATCTTTGTCCTTGTTAATCTTGTTAAGGAACTCTGTTTCTAATCTTTGCTTCTCTATAGTAAACCATTCCTCTACTTCTTCCTCAGTCTTAAAACCCATAATATAATCTTTTCTTTCCATCATATTTAAATATTATTAAATAATCTACTTTTTTGTTATGAATTATAAACAAGCAATCTTGGTGAGGCAGGACTTAAAACTGCCTAAAGGTAAACTAGCTGCCCAGGTTGCTCATGCCAGCTTAGAGACTGTTATGAAAGTTAATAAAAGGATTGTAAGAGCTTGGAGAGCAGATGGGATGGGCAAAGTAGTATTAAAAGTAAAGAATCTGGCTGCGCTTAGGAAGTATGTTAACAAGGCAAAAAGACTAAGCATTACAACATGCATGATAAGTGATGCTGGTCGTACTGTTGTTAAGCCAGGGACTATTACGTGTGCTGGTATTGGGCCTGACAAGACAGAGATGATAGATAGGGTTGTTTCTGAGCTAAAGCTAGTATAAGGTTTTATTGAATGACAAATTTTAAAAAATATGTTAGATTACCTGACTATATGATTATACCGCTGCATAAGTTCAAGGAATTATCATCTTCATTAAGAAGAGGATTTGTTTATGATGAAATAGTCCTTGACATAGTACGTGTTATGGAGAGGAAGACAGAGAAAAGAGAATATAATCCTAGAGAACTATACTCAAAAGCACTCGACATATTAATAGAGGGAGAAGCACCAACCCGTTTAATCCAGACATGTAAGAGTCTTAGAGATAATCATTTGATTTTTCTGCCAGAATCTTTACAGGAACTAAGTGAGTACTTCACAAGACTAAGTGAAAAAGAACTTATTAAAACCGAGAGTTATTTCCCAAAGTGTTAATTTAGTTTTCTTGATTCTCCTAAACAACAAACTTTAAAAACTCTCTCCCGCTAGTTTTATCATATGGATACTGAGACTAGGATTATTAATGAGAGGAAGCAGAAGCTTGAAGAGCTGAGAAAAGCTGGTATTAATCCTTATACTTATAGGTATGAGAAGAATGCCGTGGCTAAGGAGATAAAACAGGTTTATACCAAGCTTAAACCAGAGGAAAAGGATTCTATGCGTAATGCTGTGAGAGTTGCTGGCAGAATTATAGCTAAGAGGATTATGGGCAAGGCTAGTTTTGCACAGCTCCTAGATGCTTCTGGACAAATACAGCTCTACTTCAAGCAGGACGAGCTTGGTAGGCATGCTTATGAGTTGTTCAAAAAACTGGATGTTGGTGATATTATTGGTGTTGGGGGTAATGTTTTTAAGACTAAGACAGGCGAGGTAACGATTAATGTTAAGAAGTTTGAGCTCCTGACCAAGTCGTTAAGGCCTTTGCCAGAGAAGTTCCATGGCTTAAAAGATACTGAGCTGAGATACAGGCAGAGGTATGTTGACCTTATTGTTAACCCAGAGGTTAAGAAGACCTTTATTATTCGCTCAGAAGTAATACAGGCAATAAGGGAGTTCCTGCATAAGGAGGGTTTTATAGAAGTAGAGACTCCTGTACTCCAGCCTGTTTATGGAGGGGCTACTGCTAAGCCTTTTATAACCCAGCATCATGCTCTTAAGATGCCGCTTTACCTGAGGATATCTGATGAGCTCTACTTAAAAAGGCTTATTGTTGGGGGTTTTGAAAAGGTGTTTGAGTTCTGTGTTGATTTCAGGAATGAGGGTATTGATACTAAGCATAACCCTGAGTTCACCCAAGTAGAGACCATGGCGGCTTATGATGATTATACTGATAGTATGAAGAGGACTGAGAGGATGATAGAATTTGTTGCTAAGAAAGTGCTGGGTACAACAGAGATAGAGTATGGTGGTAAGAGGATAAGCTTAAGGGCTCCTTTTAAGAGGATTAAGATGGTTGATGCTGTTAAGCAAGCAACTGGTTTTGATTTCAGTAACCTCATAGAGGTGAAGATAGAGGAGGCAAGAGAGGTTGCTAGGAAGCACAGGGTTGATATAGACGAGGATATGAGTGTTGGGTTTATACTTGCAGAGCTCTGCTCAGAGCTTGTAGAACCCAAGATAGTTCAGCCTACTTTTATACTTGATTACCCAAGGGATGTAAGCCCATTAGCAAAGCCTGTGAGGGATAACCCTGATTTCACTGAGAGGTTTGAGCTCGTAGTTGCTGGTATGGAGCTTGGTAATATGTACTCTGAGCTTAATGACCCTGCAGAGCTAAGGAGGAACTGGGAGGAACAGGAGAAGAGGCTTAGTAAAGGTGATGAAACTGCTCAGAGGACTGATGAGGACTTTATTAAGGCAATGGAGTACGGCATGCCTCCTACCAGTGGGATTGGTATTGGGGTTGACAGGCTTGTGATGCTCTTAACCAATAATACGTCTATAAGGGAGGTTATCTTCTTCCCTACGCTGAGGCCTGAGCAAAAATGACTAATGATGAAACCCTTAAGGAAATGAAGAAAAGAACTATTGTTGGTTTGACAGAAAAAATAATTATTAGAAGCAACTCTAATGAAAAAGAGCTTATTGCCAGAATTGACACTGGTGCTACTAAGAGCAGCATTGACCTCACCCTTGCATCCGAGTTAAAGCTTGGTCCTGTGGTTGATTCAAGACTTATCAAGAGTGCTCATGGCACCAAACTAAGACCTGTGGTTAAAGTAGAGGTTGTTATTCGTGGCAGAACCCTGAGAGCCAAGTTCACGCTTGCTGATAGGAATCATATGAGGTATCCTGTGCTTATTGGACAGAACATATTAAAAAAGGGTTTCCTCATAGATCCTTGTAGACAGGTTAATAAGTTAGTAAAGAGAATAGAAAAAAAATAATGGGGAGGGTATAAGAATGAAACTAAGAGCAGCGCTTATTAGTCTTGGAAGTGAGAGTTCTAAGCGAACAGGCGAGGCTATGAGAAAGTACTTCTCAGAAGTTGATGCTCTTGATATCAGAAGGATTGATATTAATATTTCTGGCAGGGATGCTGAGATTCTTTATGAGGGAAAACCCCTTGGTGATTACGACTGTGTATTCGCAAAAGGCTCTTTCAGGTATGCCCAGTTATTAAAAACCCTTACTTCTGTGCTTTGCAAAAAGTGTTATATGCCTATATCAGCAGAAGCATTTACAATTGCTCATGATAAACTCTTAACTCATTTAGAGCTTCAGAAGCATAACATTCCTATGCCAAGGACTTATGTGAGCTCCACAGTAACTGCTGCTAAGAAGATTCTTGAGAAGATGAATTATCCTGTAATGATGAAGTTCCCTCATGGCACTGGTGGGAAGGGGGTTATGTTTGCTGATTCCTATGCAAGTGCTTCTTCTCTGCTTGACGCTCTTTCTGCTCTTAGACAGCCATTCATAATCCAGGAGTATGTTGAGACTGGTGGCACAGATGTAAGGGCTATTGTTATTGGTAATAAGGTGGTTGCTAGTATGGAGAGAAAAGCAAGCTTAATGGAAGCAAGAGCCAATTTTCATGCAGGAGGAACAGGAGAACCTGTTGAACTTGAAAGTGCTACTAAGAAGCTTGCTGTCAGTGTTGCCAAGGCTATTGGTGCTGAGATATGCGCTGTTGACATGCTTAGGAGTGCAAAGGGACCTCTGATTATTGAGGCTAACATAAGCCCTGGTTTACAACTAATAACCAGAACCACTAAGATTGATGTTGCTGATGCTATTGCAAGGCACCTGTACGAGAGGACTCTTGAGTTAAAGTCAAAGAGTAAAGAGCTTGAAGCAGCCAAGATTATTAAGGGTATTGATGAGAAGAAGAGCTGGGGTGGTAGGAAAAAGATTATTACCACTCTTGATTTCAGGGGGAACATGATTTTATTGCCAGAAATGATAACCAGGATTTCTGATTTTGATGCTGAGGATAACTATGAGATTATTGCAGAGCCTGACAAGGTTATTATTAAGAAGCTTAAGATTAAGAAGGAAGGAGAGGATTAAGTAGGAGAGAATAAGCTACACCTTTATTTTACTGTAATAAATATATCCTGCTGATTTGAAAATTGTGTGCAATTAATATTTAGAGTATACATATAAACATCTGGGATTGCTGTTCTTAGGGCTTCTACACGAATCTTCCATTCCCCAACCATATTCACAGGTATAGCCCTATTAGTAGTGGCATATACAAATTTTACCGCATCAGTGCCTGTGTTAACAACCGGGTTAAAAACAAGGTTGCACATTACATCCTTATCTGCATAGTTGAATACTTGAAGAGTTATGATTTGACTTTTTCCTTGTTTTACATCTATCTTATATGGATATAACATAAAGGGGTTGTCTAGGGTTGGTTTCCACATAGCAGCTGGTATTTCGAGTAGCTTAGGGATTTGGTCATTAACAAGTGTGGTGGTTCGCCTTATTAGAAAAATTGCAACCAGAAGAATAAGAATGCCGAGAGTTGCAATAATAATCATATTTATAGCCATCCCAACACCTATCTTGTTTTTAATAGATTTCATCTTTATAGTCTACTCTGAGTATATACATATTTAAATATAACGATAATTAATAGGTTGCGTTGAAAATCTCCTACTTCGCTCAACAAAAAACTTTGTTTTTTGAGCTGTGCAAACAAAAAAGTTTGTACAGTACCATACCCCTAAACTAAAGTTATAGGAACTTGGTCAGCTCCTGTCTGGCCATGCCTTGATTTACTACGTACCAGCGAAATTGCTTCGCAATTTTTTTTTGGCCTCAAAAATTTTCAGTTTTTGAGGGAGTCTGCGGCAAATCAAGGCACAGACGTAGATTTTCAACAGTGCTGATAATTAATAATGGATATTGATAAAATACATATAACAGAACACATATCATAAAAATAGGTCGCAAGTGTTCTACTCAACCCTAAAGGGTTGGGTTTGACCGGACACTTGCATATATGGACTTATTTTTAGGATGCAAAGAAATCCTTAAAAAGGATTTCTTGCACCAGAAAAGCGATGCTTTTCTGCGTGCTCAGAGACGAGCCCGTATCAATAACCTAAAGGATATAGTTTTGGGTTCGTCTCAGACATAAAAGTTAAATAATACTTTAAGTAAGAATAATAATTAATATAATACTTAATAAAAAAAGAGTAATAATTAAAGAAGATTCTTTATCTTATTTATATTGCTTGCTACTTCTTGCCCTTTCTTGGTGAGGGTGAGTACTTTTAGTCTTCCTTGTTTTTCAAAACCTACCAGCCCTGCTCTTTGCATTTCTTGGAGTATCTTGACTACGTGGCTGTAGGTGCAGTCAACTACTTTGGCAAGGTTTGAAGCATATATATTATTACTCTTGTTTAGAAGTGTGACCAGCATCATGGCTGGCTTTTCTCTGAAAAAAACATTAAAGATTTTCTTCTGCTTCATAACCATATGCCCCCACCAACTTATTTTTTATTGGATTATAATATTATAAATATTTATTTATTTCTTTATAACTATTACGAAAGTTATTTCTATTTATATATCTTTCGATTTATATAATAAAAGAGAACTAAGATTTTTTTAAAAGTTTTTAGTTTTTCTATTAAAAATGTGTAAATAGCAAATATTTAAATAGTTTTCTATTAAACAAAACTATCATGAAGCTCGTATTTCACGGAGCTGCAAAAGAGGTGGGGAGAAGCTGCATAGAACTACAGACGCAGGGAGACAGGTATCTTCTTGACGCAGGCATTAAGTTCAAAGAAGGAGGGTTTGCCTACCCTGAGAGAATCATAAATCTTCCTGATATTGACGGATTGTTCATAAGCCACGCCCACCTAGACCACACAGGAGCCCTGCCCTTGTTTGAGCACTATAAAATAATCTGCCCAATCTACTCTACTAGGCTTACATACGCAATAACCAGAATCCTGCTTAAAGACTCGTATAAAATAGCAAGAATCAGGAATCTGCACCCAGCATATACCAAAACAGACTTACACGAGGTGCAAAAAGATGTGAGGTTTGTAAAGTATGATAAGGAGTATAAGCACAAAAAGATAAACTTCACCTTCAGGAATGCTGGGCATGTGCCTGGGAGTGCAATGATACTTATCCAAGCAGAAGGAAAAAAAATTCTTTATACCGGAGACACCAAGCTAAGAACAACAGAGCTGGTAAAAGGAGCATTCACAAATTATGAGGATGTTGATATCCTGATAATAGAAAGCACTTATGGAGAAAGAGAGCTGCCAGACAGGAATGAGTTAAGAAAAAAGTTTCTGGATAAAATAGAGGAAGTGATTAATCGAGGCGGTTCTGTCCTAATCCCGGTTTTTAGCCTGGGCAGAGCACAAGACGTGCTGATAATGCTTGCAGAAAGAAAATTCAAAGTACCAATCTACTTTGATGGTATGTGCAAGAAGATAACTAACAGGATACTCACAATACCAGACCCTTATGTTAATAACCACGCAGTACTTGATGAGATGTTCAATAAGAAAGTAATCCATATTGGCACTGAAAGGCACAGAGCCCGTGCTCTTACCCAGCAAGGAATATACGTTACAACAAGCGGGATGCTACAAGGAGGACCAGTACTCTCATATCTTAAGGAGATGTGGCATGATCCTAAACACGCAGTACTACTAACAGGCTTTCAGTGCAAGCGCACCAATGGAAGGCACTTGCTGGAAAAAGGCTATGTTTATCTTGACGGCTGGAGAACCTATGTGAAATGCGATGTTGAGAAGTACGACTTTTCAGGACACGCTGGCAAAGAAGACCTAAAAGAGATGATAAGAAAAATAAATCCCAAGAAACTGGTGATTCAGCACGGGGACCGGGATGCGGTTGAAGAACTAAGAAGCTGGGCAGAGAAAGAGAACAAGTACGTTGTGTATGCTCCTGAGCTAGGAGAAGAAATAAGGATTTGAGAATAAGGATTTTTGAGGACTTGGTTGAGCAGGGAATTAAGAAATGCCCGCACGGGGAATTAAACCCCGGTCTCAGCCTTTCTACAAAATTTACAAAATTACCGCAGGGCTGCGTACTATTCATTATACTATGCGGGCGTTGAATACAAGAAAAAAATAAATTTTATTAAATTATTTCGGTTTTTCAGCACACATCCTTATTTCATACATCTCTCAAGCAATAAATTTCTACTTAAAAAAAAGAATTTGTGTGTTTTTCTAAGCTCATAAGCATACCCTCTTGGTAAAGAAGCACTACATACACCTATACCTTTCTCTTTTATCAGGTTCATTACAGGAACAAAATCAGCGTCTCCAGAAATCAGGATACAGCAATCACATTCTCTCCTAATAACGCTTAAATTAAGCATATCAACAGCAATCATTACATCAATTCCTTTTTCTCTTTTCTTTATGTTTCCTATGCAATCAAAACAATTCGTTTTTACTAATGGTTTGCAGTGTTTACACAAATCAAGTGAATCTATTATTTCTTTCTTTTCTTGCAAGATTTCTTTTGTTGAATTCCTTTGAAGTTTCCTAGTTTTAACCTCAAATTTTGGCAATTTTCTAATACTCTCAATAAAACTCATATGGGAATAATACATTTCAGTTCCATCAGTAATACTAGGAATAGAATTATAATAAATTGATTTTTTATGATTAACACCATAGTGAGAGCAAACAATTTCGCTCATTTTCTGAAAGTTTATACCACTTGGTTTTATTCTCATCAATTTAAGGTTATGATAGAAATTATTTCCATCTATAAACACAATCGCTTCTTTCTTTTTCGCTGGTTTTTTCTTTGCACTACCCATCCTCAAATCTTTACTACGAACCCAGCATCATGCGTGTTTAATAAGAATGATATGAAAACCTAGCATTCCCCTGCCGAGCAGGGTCATACTAGGGACTTAATAGTATTATTACTGTATATAGGATATTTAAATGTTTTGAAATGAATATACTATTTTATGATAACAACAGATCCAGTCATTTGCTAGTAGGATCAAGTCATCCGCTATACTTATCCACTTATACTATGCGGGCGCTAAACAGGTATTGCAATCGTGCTCGGAGCCCTCCTCCCAACCCTGGGACCATCACTCACCTTAAAACCTGCTTTCTTTAAATTATCTCTTACTATTCTCGCACAGGAATAAGTTGTTAACACCCCGTCCTTTTTTATTAGTTTTCTTAATTCTTTAAAAAAGCTTTCTGTCCAGAGCTCAGGATTCTTCCTAGGACTAAAAGGGTCGTGTAGGATTATATCAAACTTTGTTCTGATACTTTTTATTCCTTTAAGAGCGTCGCAGACCACTAAACTAATTCTTACTTTATCCTTATTATAAACCATCATATAATTTTTACCCATATTATTATCCATATTATTATCCATATTATTATTCATATTATTATTCATGTTTTTATTCATATTATTTACAGCTTCTTTTATTATGTAATAATTTTTTATTTGCGGACAAAAAAGTCCGGGAATCAATCCTAATATTTCTTTATCCTTTTCAAGACCAACAATACTTATCCTGCACCCAGGATTAAGCTCAAGTAATCCGTCAATAACGGCTGCTGAGTTGTAGCCAAGCCCAAATCCTACATCAAGAATACTAATCTGGTCTTTGCCTTTAATAAAATCCGTGGCTGGTTCTACGAATTTCTTAAAAGCCTCCTCCACTGCTCCAGATACTGAGTGGTAAGTCTCATCATACTCCTCATTATAAAAGGTTATGCTATTATCCCTGGTAATTATTTCTCTCATAACCAAGAGATAAGTCTTGTTTTTTTATAAAACTAATTTTTTTATAAGACTAATCCTAGCAGTCCAAGAATAACCCCGACAATCAGAAACCCAGCGTACTGTCTGAGCATCCCAAGGATTACCTGTTTCTTTTCTTGTTTTAAATGTCTGTACAAGTAGATGGTTCCTACAGGAAAACCATAAAGAAAGATTAGAGGTGCTAGTAGAACAAAACCATAAGTAACTCTTTCATATACTACATAATCAACCCACCAGGATATAAAGAAAATCCATGCCAGAATATAATAGTAAAGCGTTTCCCTATGCTTGCTGAAACTGGTTAAGATGATTAATACTGCTGTGGTAAGGATTAAAGGTACGGATGGATACTTAACAAAAAACACAATTAGTATTGCTATGAACAAGCCATGCTTTAGGATATCAAAATACTCTCTGCCTGGTTTGAGCTCTTCTTGTGCCATATAGCTGATTAGTAAGCCTATGAATAATCCTAAGAATATAATCATAAGCAATATCAGATAAGTTATGAGCATATCAAACCACAAGAAGACATGATTTATAAATATTTTTAATTCTTAGGATACAGGTACACTACAAGGATAGCCACTCACATTAATATTTGAACTACCAATACCTGTTAAATTACCATTAGGAGTATTAATCAATATTATATTCCCGTTAGGATCCTCGTAGAAGATGCAGAAGTCTCCTTTTATTCCTAGTTTTTTCTTTAATTCCGGGTAATTCTGTGTAGCATTCGCAATAAAGGCTTGGAGTTTAGTATTATCAATCTCATCTTCTTTTATGAAGCCAAGTTCATGGTTTTGCTCAAGCTCTATTTTCATACTTCCGGCTTCTGCTTCTAAGCCTTTTATTCCTGGCTTTCTTGCACTCATAGTTGTATAGAAGATTAGTATTACTGCAACGAATATTACAACTGCTAATAAGACATCCACACTCCACATTTGTGCGCGTTCCATTTCCTCTTTTTTGGTCTGAGAAGAAACCTTTATGCTAGGCTTCTTCCTCTTACTAGGCTTCTTCCTCTTTTTTGAAACCCTTGTTTTCTTTTCAGCCATTCTTTTCCTTCTTTTAATATTTTGTGTTTTGTTCAGCTATGCTGAACAATCAAACGCCTTGCTTTTATCCTTTGATTTATGTCTTTTTATATTTTGCTATTAAAGAACACACAGATAGGTTTAAGACGAGCAAAAGCGAAAACTTTATAAATGTTTCTCTGTTCCACTTTATAAATTTATCGTAAGCACTGAACCGTTATAATAATTCCGTTATAATAATTATTCAGAAGAGAGGGGGGATGTATGACCTTTGTAAAAAAATGCCCTGAGTGCGGGGGTATTAACTTGTTCTGGAATAAGGAAAAAGGAGAAATAATATGTAGAGACTGCGGACTAGTAGTAGAGGATAAGATGGTTGATTTTGGCCAGGAGTGGAGAGAGTTTGACAGTACTGATGCTGATAAGATGAGAAGAACAGGGGCTCCTATGAGCTACACCCATTTTGACCAGGGCCTAGGCACAGATGTTGGAAAGAAATCAGACTTATACCAGCTTGGTGGCAAAGCAAAGAACAAGTTCTTCAGACTAAGAAAGTGGCAGCAGAGGATAAGCACAGCAATAGAGCGTAACTTAAAGCTTGCATTATCAGAACTTAAGAGAGTAAGCTCTTATCTAAGACTCCCTGGTAGTGTTGAGGAGGAAGCTGCAAGAATCTATACTCTCGCTGTCCAGAAAGGACTTGTAAGGGGGAGGAGTATGGAGTCAGTAGTCGCAGGAGCACTCTACGCTGCTTGTAGAAGACATGATGTTCCAAGAACCCTTGATGAGCTAGGAGAAGCCTCTAATATTGAGAAGAAAGAGATAGGAAGAACCTACAGGTTTATTACAAGAGAGCTAGGAATCAAGATTCTTCCAAGTAATCCTGCTGATTATATTCCTAGGTTTGCTTCAAGCCTTAAGCTTAGTGCAAAGACCCAGAGTAGGGCAGTGGAGATTATTGAGCATGCCCAGCATGTTGAGCTAACCTCTGGTAGAGGTCCTACTGGCATAGCAGCAGCTGCTCTTTATGTAGCAGCCCTTGTCAATAACGAGAAGAGAACCCAGAGGGAAGTAGCAGATGTTGCAGGAGTCACAGAGGTTACCATTAGGAACAGGTACAAAGAACTGCTTGATAAGCTAAAGCTTGAGAAAGAAATCAAGAAGGTTAAGAAGAAGAGAAAGATTTGAAAATATTGATTCAGGAATAATGGTTGTTATCTTCTCGGATAGAGGTGAGAAGTACCTAAGCACTGATTTGTTCAAGGATCAAGGATTTAGTTGGGTTATTACTTTATTATTGAAAAGTTTCTTTTAACTCTTTAATTCAAAAATTTTTTTAGTAAAATCTTGTTATTTTTTATCCTTACCCCTTCCCTTCTTAAAAGAGTAATCTTCTCCAGTATTGCTTTTCCTTTTGTTCTCCCTCTA
>Ga0190334_1000847_pt1 | contig 13901 bp, 14 predicted proteins | sample 48720478_MG_FD_161270 | JGI IMG/M metagenome (GOLD analysis project Ga0190334, IMG submission 161270) | Hydrothermal vent sediment bacterial communities from Southern Trench, Guaymas Basin, Mexico - 4872-04-7-8_MG | ecosystem: Environmental > Aquatic > Marine > Hydrothermal vents > Sediment ...
GGCCGACCACCACCACAATGATTCTCGGGGACAGGGAGGCCGCTACCCTGAGCGCGTGCTCGAGGAGGGGGAGGCCCGCCAGGGGGTGAAGGACCTTGGGGATCCGGGAACACATCCGGGTTCCCTTCCCGGAAGCCAGAATGACCACATCCAGGGGCTTTGACATGACCCTACTGAACTATAGCCGCAGCCGCCCTTGAGTGCAAAACGCACAGCCCGGCCTTCCCAAGCCCGATTTGAGCGGGGCCCGTCGCCTCCCGTATACTGCCCCAGCAAAGGAGGTGGCCGATGCGCATCTTCTCCGGGATCCAGCCCACCGGGGTGCTGCACCTGGGGAACTACTTCGGAGCCATCCGTCAGTGGGTCGAACTCCAAGAGGGCAACGAGTGCATCTACTGCATCGTGGACTACCATGCCCTCACCAACGAGGACACCGAGCCGGATGTCCTTCGAAAGGCCCGTCGCGAGCTCGCCCTGGACCTGATCGCATGTGGCATCGACCCTGAGAAGACCATCCTGTTCGTGCAGTCCGACGTCCCGGAACATACAGAGCTCGCATGGATCCTAGGCTGTGTCACCTCCTATGGGGACTTGACGAGGATGACCCAGTTCAAGCAGAAGGCGGCCGAGCAGGAGTTCGTGAATGGAGGCCTTTTCTACTACCCAGTGCTCCAAGCGGCGGATATCCTGCTTTATCTGGCCGATCACGTGCCGGTGGGGGAGGACCAGCTTCAGCACCTGGAGCTCTCACGCCGCATCGCCCGCAGGTTCAACTTCAGGTTCGGTGAGCTGTTTCCTGAACCGCAACCCCTCCTCGGGAAAGGGGCGCGGATCATGTCCTTGGCGGATCCGGAGAGGAAGATGAGCAAGTCCTACGGGCCGGAGCACTATATAGGGCTTATGGAACCTGAGGATTCGATCCGGAAGAAGATCCGGTCTGCGGTCACCGACATCGGCCTTACGCCCGGCCAGGAGATGTCCCCCGGCGTCGCGAACCTGTTTACAATCCTGGAGCTCGTCGCCCCCCAGGAGGTGGTGGAGGAACTGCGCCGGGAACATAGCGAGGGAAAGCTCCTCTACAAACACCTGAAGGAAGTGCTGTACGAGCACCTGATGAAGACCTTGGCCCCCATTCGGGAGCGACGGGCGGAGCTCGCCGCCCGGGGGGACATCGACGAGGTGTTGGCCGCCGGGGCGGACAGGGCCCGGAAGATCGCCCGGGAGGTGATGAGGGAGGTACGCGCCCGCGTGGGCTTGGACTGACCCCTTGACAAGCCCAACGGATTTTCCTATCTAAAATTGTGCCATGAAGCGGGAAAGCTGGTTGAAGGAGGTGGTGTCTTGGAGGACTAGCACGCTAGCCGTCATCGTTCTTATGTAGGTCGCCGCTCCCCAGCCTTTGGTGGAGCGGTGTGACTGCGGAGCCCAAAGGGCTCCGGTTGTTTTTTAAGGAGGTGAGATGCGCAACTGGATTGCGGCGGCTGTAGCGGTGTTGGTGGTCGTGGGGGCCGGGCTGGCCCAGGAGCCGATCAAAATCGGGGCCTTGCTCGAGTTCACGGGCGGGTGCGCCGCTTACGGTCAGATGGCCCAGAGGGCCCTGGAGCTCGCCCGGGATGCGGGCCTTGTCCCCACGGAGGTGCTGGGAAGGCCGATCGAGCTCGTTTACTACGACGCCCGAACCGAGCCGGTGGAGGCGGCCAACGGCGCCACCCGTCTCATCGAAACGGAGGGGGTGGTGGCCATCATCGGCACCATGTGTTCCGGCCCTTACCTTGGGGCGGCGGAGATCTGCCAGGCGGCCGGGGTGCCCTTCATCGGTCCCACCACCACCAACCCGCTTACCACTCAGGTGGGAGACTACTGCTTCCGGGCTTGCTTTAAGGACAACGACCAGGGGCCGGTGGCGGCTTACCTAGCTTACCAGGAGCTCGGGGGCCGGAAGGCGGCGGTGGTGATCGACGTGGCCCAAGCTTACTGTGTGGGCCTTGGCAAGTACTTCAGCCAGGCGTTTGAGGCCTTGGGCGGCCAGGTCGTGGCTACCCTTTACTGCCGCACCGGGGACAGGGACTACACCGCCCAACTCACGGAGATCGCGCGTGCCAACCCTGACCTCATTTACACCCCCAACTACTATACCGAGGTGGCCTTGCTAGCGCGCCAGGCGCGGGACCTGGGGCTCACCCAACCCATCCTAGGGGCGGATGGCCTCTATGCCCCGGAGCTGATCGAGATCGGCGGCGAGGCCGTTGAGGGAATTCAGTTCACCACCTTCTGGCACGAGGAGGCCGCCTCCACCGAGCTCGGAAAGCAGTACACCCAGGTGTTCCGAGAGAAGTTCGGGAAGTCCCCCGACGCCTTCGGCGCCCTGGCCGTGGACTGCTACCTGCTGATCGTGGACGCCATCCAGCGGGCCGGGGCGGCGGCCCCGGAGGCCATCAAGGAGGCCCTTAAGACCGCCGACCTAGAGGTGGTCACCGGCCGGACGATCATGACCCCGGAGGGCGATCCTTTGAAGGACTTCGTCTTCCTAAAGGTGGAGGGCGGCGAGTTCGTCTTCTCCACCCTGATCCCGGCTGAGAAGGCCAAAGAGGTCAAGGCCCTGATGGCTGAGGGCGAGGAATGAGCTTGTCGGCGGGCCGGGGCGTTGCCCCGGTCCGCCTTGCTGGCTAGGAGGTGCCGTGCTGCTGCAGCAGCTTTTCAACGGGGTCACCTTGGGGAGCCTCTACGCCCTCATCGCCATCGGCTACACCATGGTCTATGGAATCCTCCGGCTCATCAACTTCGCCCATGGGGATGTGTTCATGTGGGCGGGTTACTGGATCTTCTTCACGGTACTGCTCTTTCGCCTCCCCTGGTGGGTGGGCGCCGTGCTCTCCGTCGTCCTCACCGCTGGGATGGGGTGGGCGATTGAGCGGATCGCTTACCGGCCCCTGCGGGAGGCCCCCCGCATCTCCCTGCTCATCACCGCCATCGGGATGTCATTTCTCCTCGAGCACATCATCATCGTGCTTCCGTGGGCGACCGGGATCCAGAAGCCCTATCCCCGGCCCCAGTTCATGACCCGGATCTTCCAGCTGGGCCAGGTGCGCATCCAGGCAGTCACGGTTTGGGTCCCCATAATCGCAGGTGCCTGCCTGATCGGGCTTTTGTTCCTCCTTTATCGCACCAAGGTGGGGAGGGGCATGCGGGCCATCGCCACTGACATCGAGGCCACCGAGATGATGGGGGCGAACGTGAACCGCATCATCTCCTACACCTTCATCGTGGGCTCGGCCCTGGCCGCGGTAGGGGGGATCCTGTGGGGCTGTCGTTACCCCGCCCTTACTTATGACATGGGCGTGATCCCGGGCTGGCGGGCGTTCACCGCCGCCGTGGTGGGGGGGATCGGGAACGTCACCGGAGCCATGCTGGGCGGATTTGTACTTGGGCTCTCGGAGATCATGTTCGTCGCCTTCCTGCCACAGCTCTCCGGCTACCGGGATGCCTTCATCTTCGGCATCCTCATCCTATTCCTCATGTTCCGGCCTACGGGGATCTTGGGCAGACCCTTAAAGGAGAAGGTATGATGCGCTACCGAAATCTGGTGCTCACTCTGGTCTCCCTGGGGCTTCTGGCGGCCTTCCTCGGGTGGGCGGAGGGGAACCTCGATCGGTTCCTGTGGCGCCTGTTGAACTTCGGGGCCATCTACGCGATAGCAGCCGTGGGCTACAACCTGATCAACGGGGTCACCGGCCAGTTCTCGCTTGGGCCACATGGGTTCATGCTACTGGGGGCATACCTGGTGTCCCTATTCATGCTCCCCTTATACCAAAAGAAGGTGGTGTGGCTGTTTCAGCCCCTGGCTTGGCCCTTCTCCGAGTTCACCCTCCCCTATTCCGGGTTCATCCTGGCGCTGCTTGCGGCTGGACTCCTGGCCACGGTGGCGGGGCTGCTCGTGGGGATCCCCGCGCTGCGTGCGCTCAGGGGGGATTACCTGGCCATCGCCACCTTCGGGTTCGGGGAGATCATCTTCGTGCTCGCTTGCAACCTCATGGCCATCACCAACGGCCCCATGGGGATCAAGGGGATCCCGCAGTACACCAACCTGTGGTGGTCGTTTGGGACATTGGCCGTGGTCACCTATGCCGCGCTCCGCATAAAGCACTCCAGCTACGGACGGGCACTGCGGGCCATCCGGGAGGACGAACTCGTGGCTGAATCCATGGGAATCGATGTCTTCAAGCACAAGCTTTTGGCTTTCCTTTTCAGCGCGTTTTGCGCCGGGGTGGCGGGGGGACTCTATGCCACCTTAGTAGGGACCGTGAGCCCTGATCCTTTCAGGTTTTTTATGACATTCTACCTCCTGATCATCATCGTGCTTGGGGGGCTGGGCAGCATCACCGGTTCGGTGGTCACCGGGTTCATCTTCGCTGCGTTGTTTGAGGGCTTGCGCTTCTTGGACACCGCCACGGTCCCCGGCATGCGCATGGTGTTCTTCTCAGTGCTCCTCATCGTGGTCATGATATTCTTCCGAAGGGGCCTATTTGGAGAGTGGGAGTTCTCCTGGGACGCGGTTTTTCAGGGGCTGGGGAGGCTACGGAGGTGACCATGAAAAGCGTCGAGCCGATCCTCGAGCTTTCGCACCTGACCATGAAGTTTGGTGGCCTGGTCGCCGTGAACGACTTCTCCCTGGATATCGCTCCTGGGGAGCTGGTGGGGCTGATCGGTCCAAACGGCGCCGGCAAGACCACCATCTTCAACATGATCACCGGCCACTACACGCCCACCTCTGGAAAGGTGATCTTCCAGGGGCGGGACATCACCGGGCTTCCTCCGGCCAAGGTGGTCCTGCTTGGGATCGCCCGCACCTTCCAGAACATCCGCCTTTGCAGAAACATGACCGCATTGGAGAACGTACTCATCTCCTTCCACCCCCATCTTCGCTCATCCATCTTTGGGGCGATCCTGCCCTTCTTCGGCTACGCGCGGGAGGAACGGGCGATGCGAAAGGAGGGGATGGAGCTCCTGGCGCGGGTGGGGCTGGAGAGGTGGGCGAACGAGCGGGCTGGGTCCTTGCCCTACGGGCTCCAGCGGCGCCTGGAGATCGCCCGGGCCCTGGCCACCCGGCCCAAGCTCCTTCTCCTGGATGAGCCGGCGGCGGGGATGAACCCGGCGGAGGCAAGCGAGCTCATGGACTTCATCCGCCACATCCGGGAGGAGTTCGACCTCACCATCTTCCTCATCGAACACGTGATGCAAGTGGTGATGGGGATCTGCCCGCGCATCCGGGTGATCGACTTCGGCGTCTCCATCGCCGAAGGCCCACCGGAGGAGATCAAGTCAAATCCCAAGGTGATTGAGGCTTATCTTGGGGAGGAGGAACTCAGTGCTCGAGGTCCGTGACCTGCACGTCTACTACGGCGGTATCCATGCCCTACAGGGCATCTCCCTTTCGGTGCCCGACGGGAGCGTGGTGGCCCTGCTTGGGGCCAACGGCGCCGGCAAGACCACCACCCTGCGGACGATACTTGGCCTCGTCCGCCCCACCCGAGGGGAGGTCACATTCGACGGGACCTCCCTCCTCGGCAAACGCCCCCACCGGATCGTCCAGCTGGGGCTCGCCATGGCCCCGGAGGGACGGCGGATCTTCCCCGACCTTTCCGTGTGGGAGAACCTCCTCATGGGGGCTTATTCCCGCACCGATCCGGAGGGGATCAAGCAGGACCTGGCGTGGGTGCTGGAGCTGTTTCCCCGGCTCGCCGAGCGGAAGGGGCAGGCAGGGGGGACCTTGTCGGGCGGGGAGCAGCAGATGCTGGCGGTGGCCCGTGCCCTGATGGCCCACCCAAAGCTTTTGCTTTTGGACGAGCCATCCCTGGGCCTGGCCCCGGTCCTGATCACCGAACTCTACCGCGCGTTCGGGCAGATCCACGAGGAGGGGCGGACGATCCTCTTGGTGGAGCAGAACGCCCGGGCGGCGCTCTCCATCGCCGAGTACTGCTACGTTCTGGAGACGGGGAGGATCGTGGCCCACGGCCCCAAGGAGGAGCTGGCCTCCTCGGAGCTGGTGAAAAAGGCCTACCTGGGGATCTCCTAGGCACGGACCGAGCACGGCAGGAAGCGGGAAAGCCTGGGGGCAAGCCTCCTTAGGGCCTCCTCTTCAAGGTGTGGCCTTCCGGCCCAGGAAGGATCGATGAGCTCCTTCCCCTGGGGGACGAAAAACGGTTGTAGTACGTATCTTTTTGCTCCGCGCGCTTCCTGGGCGATGGCCTCAAGGTCGGCCTGCGAAAGCCCCGGGACCACGGTGGTGCGCAGCTCGTAATCCGGGGCCCATTCGCGCAGGATCCGGACGCTTTGTTTCACCCTCCCGCTCACGTCCTCTCTCACCCCAGTGAACTCAGGGTAGCGGGGAAAAGGGGCCTTTAAGTCCAGGGCCACGTAATCCACCAGCCCCCGCTCAAGGAGGGTGGCCAAGACTTCTGGCCGGGTGCCGTTGGTGTCAAGCTTCACCTTAAGCCCCAGGGCCTTCACCTCCGCCAGGAAGTCGGCTAGCCCCCCTTGGAGCGTGGGCTCACCCCCGGTGACAGCGAGCCCATCAAGGAACCCCCGGCGTGAGGCCAGCTCCGACAAAACCATTTCAGGGTCGACAGGAGGAAGGTCCACGGTCCGCTCAGGCAACACCAGCTCCCCGTTGTAGCAGAACGGGCAGCGCAGGTTGCACCCCACCGTCCAGATGACCGCCGCTACCCTGCCAGGGAAATCGATCAGGGAAGCCCACTCTACGTAAGCGATCTTCACGGGCTGGCCGCTTTCACCTCACGGGGCTTGAACGCGCGACGATCGTGGAACTCCGCCTGCTTGCCGGCGTTCCATTGCTCCACTGGCCTGAGATACCCCACCACCCGGGAGTACACCTCCGCCGGCTCGCCACACTTGGGGCAGCGGGCATGCTCCCCGGCGATGTAGCCGTGGCGGGGGCAGATGGAGAACGTAGGGGTGAGGGTGAAGTAGGGGATACGGAAGTTCTCCGCCGCCTTTCGTACGATCAACTTGGCCGCCTCGCCCTCAAGCCGCTCCCCAAGCCAGATATGGAACACCGTGCCCCCGGTGTACCGGACTTGCAAGGGCTCCTGGAGCTTAAGGGCCCGGTACAGGTCATCGGTCAGGCCCACGGGGAGCTGGGAGGAATTCGTGTAGTAAGGGGCAGCGGCATCGCGGTCCACCTCGGCCTCGTTCGCCACCATGATCTTTGGGTAGCGCTCCTTATCGAGGAGGGCCAAGCGATAGCTCGTACCCTCGGCCGGGGTCGCCTCCAGGTTCCAAAGATGCCCTGTCCCTTCTTGGAAATCCTGCAAGGCCTCCCGCATGAAGTCCAGCACCCGAATGGCGAACCGCTGCCCTTCCTCGTCCGCGATACTGCAGCCAAGTAGGTTAAGACATGCTTCGTTCATCCCGATGACGCCAATGGTGGAGAAGTGGTTGGCCCAGTACTCCCCCGTCTGCTCTTTTATTCCCCGCAGGTAAAACCGGGAGTAGGGATAAAGGCCTTGCTCCGTGAGCCGCTCCAGCACCTTGCGCTTTATGATGAGGGCCCGGCCGGCAAGCTGCATGAGCTCCCGGAGCCTGTCGAAGAACTCGCTTTCGTCCCGGGACAGATACCCAAGGCGGGGGAGATTTAAGGTGACCACCCCGATGGAGCCGGTCAGGGGGTTGGAGCCGAACAAGCCCCCGCCGCGCCGCCGGAGTTCCCGCAAATCCAGGCGCAGCCGACAGCACATGGAGCGGGCATCCTCGGGCCGCATGTCCGAGCCGATGAAGTTGGCAAAGTAGGGGATCCCATAGCGGGCCGTCATCTCCCAAAGCGGCTCAAGCTCTTGGTTGTCCCACTCAAAGTCCTCGGTGATGTTGTAGGTGGGAATAGGGAAGGTGAACACCCTCCCCTGGGCATCCCCTTCACCCATCACCTCAGCGAGCGCCCGGTTGAACATGTCCATCTCCCGCTGGAATTCCCCATAGGTCGCCTGCTTTAGCTTCCCTCCCACGATCACGGGGAGCTTCGCCATGTACTCCGGCACCTTGAGGTCCAAGGTCACGTTGGTGAACGGCGTCTGAAAGCCCACCCTGGTAGGCACGTTCAAATTAAATAGGAACTCCTGCAAGGCCTGCTTCACCTGGCGATAGGAGAGCTCGTCGTAGGCGATGAACGGGGCGAGCAAGGTGTCCAGGTTGGAAAACGCCTGGGCCCCAGCTGCCTCCCCCTGCAAGGTATAAAGGAAGTTCGCCGCTTGAAGCAGCGCCACACGGAAGTGCTTAGCAGGCTTCGATTCCACCTTCCCCCGTACCCCCTTGAACCCCACTTGAAGCAGGTCGGCAAGATCCCAACCTACACAGTACGGTCCCAGGGTTCCCAAATCGTGAATATGGAAATCCCCTTCCTCATGGGCCCTTCGTATGTGAGACGGGTAAATCTGGCCAAGCCAGTAGCGGCCGATGATCTTCTCGGTAAGGAAGACGTTCAGCCCTTGCAAGGAGAACGTCATGTTGGAGTTCTCGCGCACCCGCCAATCGGCCTCCGAGAGGTACTGCTCTACGATCCGGGGGTCCACAAGCTCACGCAGCTCGCGGATCTTGCGGTGTTGCTCCCGGTATAGGATGTAAGCTTTGGCCGCGCCCGGGAGCCCCGCCCTCATAAGGACCTCCTCCACCACGTCCTGAATCTCCTCCACGTGGGGCGGGCCGAACAAGGGCCCGAAGCGAGCCTCAAGGAGCTTTGTCACCTCGGCGGCAAGCTCCCCTGCAAGCCCTTCGTCGCCCTTGCCAACCTCGGTCAGTGCTTTGTAGATCGCGGTGGCAATGCGGCGTTCGTCGAACGGCACTACCCTCCCATCGCGCTTGCGCACGAACTCGATCATGGATCCCCCCTTCTCTCTCCGGTACCGGCTGCCTTGAACTTCGCGCCTATCAAGTTAGCACTCTTGCGGTCGCTCGTAAAGGTGTGGCGGTGGGGAACTTTTTCCCCAAGGTTGCGGGTTGACATGGGAGGAGCTAAGATCGGCCCTGGATTTTCTCAGTGGAGGAGGGGATGTACCATTCCCAACACACAGTCAGCAAAACGGCAACTCCGCAAGAGCTTGCGCCGTCGCAAGAGGAACGACTTGAGGAAGAGCGCGATCCGCTATTGGCGCCGGCACCTACAAAAGCTCATCGAGGCCGGCCAGGTGGAAGAGGCGATGGCCGCCTTTTCCGAGTTCCAAAAGGCGGTGGACAAGGCTGCCCAGCGTAGGGCGATCCACCCCAACCGTGCCGCCCGCCTGAAGGCCCGTATGGCTCGGCGGCTGAGACCGGCTTGAGGGGAGCCTCCCGATGACGAATTTCGATTTCCTGGGCAAGGCCAAGTTCTTCGTACCGCTTTCCCTCACGTTGATGCTCGCGAGTGTGCTCTCGGTGGTATTCATCGGGCTTAGGGCCGGGGTCGATTTCACCGGCGGCACCCAGTTCACCGTGTTCTTTTCCCAGCCCGTCTCCACCGAGGAGATCCGCTCGCTTCTGGCGCAGATCCCCGCTTCCGGGGCGGACTTGGCACGCAGTCAGATTCAGGATATTCAAGGAAAAAATGGCAAGGTAATCACCGTCTCCTTGGATGTGGAAACGCATCCGGATCTGGTAAACGACGTGGAAAAGGCCTTGCAAGACTATCCAGCCACCACTGAGGTGTCACGGGTATCCATCGGATCCCAGGTGTCTCGGGAGCTCGTGAACAGGACCTGGCAGGCGATCCTCATCGCCCTGGCTGCAATTTTGGTGTACATTTCGTGGCGATTTCGCCTTCGTTACGCGGTGGGTGCGATTGCAGCCTTGATCCACGATGTGCTCATCGCCGTGGGCGTGTTCTCCGTCTTTCAGGTGGAGATCAACCTGCCGGTGATCGCGGCCTTCCTCACCATCGTCGGGTACTCCCTCAACGACACCATCGTCATCTTCGACCGGGTGCGGGAGAACTTGAAACTGATGAAAAAGGCCCCGATCTACGACGTGATCAACCGGTCGGTGAACCAATCGCTGTCCCGTACCATCAACACCTCGCTCACCACGTTCATCCCGGTGGTGATCTTGTTCGCCCTGGGCGGCCCGGTGCTGCGGGGGTTTGCGTTGGCCCTCCTGATCGGGGTGATCGTGGGCACCTACTCCTCGATGTATGTGGCCAACCCCATCCTCTACTGGTGGACAAAGGCAGCGGAGAAGGCGAAGGGACGAGCCTAGCCTTTTCTCAAGCGGCCAAGGAGGGTGTGGTAGAGGAGGAAGGGCACACACCACAGGCGGACGATCCTCCGGGGCTGAACCGCTGCCCTCCACAGCCATTCCAAACCGGCCCGCCTCAGGGGCCGGGGTGCCCGAGGGACCCGGCCGGCCCAAAAGTCGAACGTCCCCCCCACCCCCATTAGCAGCCCGGCCAGCCTCCGATGGGCCAGGATCCACCTCTCCTGCCTAGGAAATCCCATGCCCACAAAAAGTAGGTCGGGACTGAGGCGTGCGATCTCTTCTTCCGGGCCAGCGCCCCGGAAACAACCGTGGTGGGTCCCCACCACCCGGATCCCAGGAAAGGCGCGCTCAAGGCGCCCTCTCGCCCTCTCGGCTACCCCGGGCCGCCCTCCAAGGAGGTAAACGCTCCAGCCTTCCCTTAGGGCACGCGCGCATAAAGCCCAGGCGAGATCAGCCCCCGGTACATGGGGGATGGGGTGCCCAAGCACCCGGGCGGCAAACGCCACCCCGACCCCATCGCAGGCCACAAGGTCGGCACTTCGGTAAAGCTCCGCCAGCTCCGGCTCCAGGATGGCCCGGGATACGGCCCAGGCATCCGGGGTGAACAGGGCCAGTCCCCTCTGCCCCCGCTTCAGGCGGGCGGCGAGCTCGTCCACGAACCCGGGGAGATCCAGGAGGGTGAACGGGATCCCGAACAGCTCCACCCGGCCCCGGTCCACCCGGAGGGGCCGCGGCGGCCCCAGGACCGCCCGCTTCAGCTTTACGACGAAGGAAAGCTTCGCCACCGTGTCCCCTGAGAAGTGTTTTGGGTGCCGATTCCCTATCTCCTTCGTGATCTCTGCGGTCTTTCAGGAGACAGGTTCGATGACCACCCGCCGGCCGGCTCCCCTGCCTACTGAGTACGTCTTCACCCCGGGAAAATCGGCGAGCGCGGAGTGCACGATGCGACGATCCTCTGGCGGCATGGGCTCCAGCCGCACCTTCCTCTGTTCCCTCAGCGCGCGCTCGGCAAGCCTGTAGGCTAACTCCACCAGTGCCTGTCTGTGGGCAGCCCAGCGGCCCCCTACGTCCATCACCACCGGCACATTCCGCTTGAGGCGCTTCTTAAGATGCAGGCGGAGAAGTCGCCCAAGGTCGCTTCTTAGCTCGGGGTCGTCTTCTGGGATGGTGTGCAGCTCGCCTACCAAGTTCACATACAACCCCCCCTTCTCCCACGAAGTCTCGATGCGAGCGGGCTCGGAAAGCCGATCGAGCAAACCTTGGAGGAAGGCACGGGCGAGTTCAGCGGCCTTCTGGTCCATCCGTGGGGGCCTCCGAAGGCGCGGGGGCCTGACGCTCTCTTGCCATCTCCCAGTCGATGATCAGCTGCTGCCCCATCTGAAAGACGGTGGTGAGGAAGTAATAAAGCCAAAGTCCAGCGGGGAAGCTCATGAACAAAACGGCCATGATCACCGGGAACAGCCACCCGATGGCCTGGGACCCACCGGTGGCCTGCTCGGGCATCCGCCGCTGGGTAAGCCACTGCTGAAGGAGCATAGCCCCTGTGGTGAGCACCACCAAGACGTAGTACGGATCGGGCTGAGAGAGGTCCCGGATCCACAGGAACCCTGGGGAAAGGTGGATCTGCTCGGCCGAATACAGGATCGCCTGCCAAAGGAGGATGAGTATCGGAAGCTGGAGGAACATGGGAAGACACCCACCAAGCGGGTTCACCCGCTCCTGGCGGTACAGCTCCATCATCTGCCTTTGCAGCGTCTCGCGGTCGTCCTTATACCGCTCCTGGAGTTTTTTGATCTTGGGGGCCAGCCGCTGCATCTTGGCCATGGACCGGAGCTGGTTCCTCATCAGAGGGTAGAGCACAACCCGCGTGATCAACGTGAACAGGATGATCGCCCAGCCGTAGTTCCCGGTAAGACGATACAGCCACTCGAAGAACTGCATCACCGCTACCAAAAACCGGGAGAAAAGGTTGAGGTTAACAAGGCCAGCTAGCCCCGCCCTATCAAGGAGGACGTACCGGTTGCGACCTGCGTAGAGCACCCCGCGCAGGGTGACCTCTCCCTCCAGGCCTTGGACCTCAAGGCCGAACACCGGCTGCCCGTAGGCGTTGAGACCCATGAACGGAACGAAGCCCTGGGCTTCATCGAGACGGAGGAAGTACACGACCTCTTTTCCCACTAGACCCAGGCCTTCAAACCTGCTGTATGAGCCGGGGGGAAGGGGGGCGGAGTAGGCCTTGCCGTCGTAAAGGAAGCGGAGCTCAGGGGCCCCCTTTCCGGTAGGTCGGTGGCCCAAGATCACCCGCACCCCTTCGCCAGTGCCCTGAAGCCGCAGCAGGACGTCCACGGTATAAAGAGCGTCCGTGTGAACGGTGAACTCCTTGAAAGCGGAAAGGCCCTGGGCTTCTTTGGACAGGCGGACGGAAGCGGTGTCTCCGTCGGACCTTTCCAGCTCGATGGTGTAGACATCCTCATCCGCCCGGGCATCGCCTGGCCAGACCTCAAACGGGAGGCTCACCCCAGGAGCCAAGGCCAGTCCCTCCCCGGTCCCGGTCCAGCCAGGAACCGCATCCAAAGCCTGGGACCGGTAGCTTGAGAAGTGGATGAACGCGCTCGCTAGAGTCCCGCCCAGCTCGGAAAACCTGTAGCGCACGAGGCTCCCCTTCACTTCGAGGTCACGGTGCCCCTCGCCCTGAATCCAGTTCACCACAAGCGGCTCGGGAGCCCCGAAAGCAAAAACACACAGGCCGGCCAATACGGCCCCGAAAGCAAGCCAAAACCTTTCCATACCACCGCGAACTTTACCGGCTTCGCTTTGCCCCCGCAATTTAGCTTGTGAGATAGCTTTCACCGGGGGTACACTGTCGCCGGGATGTTCACGGGCATTGTGCGAGGGCTGGGACGCGTGACCCGATGTGGCCCGGGGACGCTTGTCCTTGCCTGCCCGTTTGATGTGGCGGAGGGGGCGAGCCTGGCGGTCAACGGCGTCTGCCTGACCGTAAGGGAGGTGCACGCCGGCGAAGCGATCATGGATCTCTCCCAGGAGACCCTGACCCGCACGAACCTGGGAACATTACGCCCTGGCGATTTCGTGAACCTGGAGCCCGCCCTCAGGAGTGGGGACGAACTCGGAGGACACCTGGTGCTTGGACATGTGGACACGGTGGGGAAGATCGTGCTGCTTGAGCGTCGGGGAGAGGACGTGATCGTGGGGGTGTCATTTGATCCCAAGTTCGCCGAGCTCGTCGCCGACAAGGGCTCGGTGGCGGTGGATGGGATAAGCCTCACCCCGTTTTGTGTCTCCCAAGGTGCGTTCCGGTGTGCAGTGATCCCCTACACGTGGCAGCATACCAACCTGAGGTATCGCCGGGTGGGCGATCGGGTAAATTTGGAGTTTGACGTACTTGCCAAGTACGTGTGCAACTGGAGGGAGAGATGAAATTCGCGACCGTTGAGGAGGCTGTTTCCGCCATTCGGGAAGGGCGGATGGTGATCGTGGTGGACGACGAGGACCGGGAGAACGAGGGGGACCTGGTCATGGCGGCCGAGCACGCCACGCCGGAAGCCGTGAATTTCATGGCGAAAGAAGCTCGTGGGCTCATCTGCGTACCTATGTCCAGGGAATGGGCCCAGCGCCTAGAGCTTCAGCCCATGGTGGATCCGCCT
>Ga0190334_1000848_pt1 | contig 13901 bp, 14 predicted proteins | sample 48720478_MG_FD_161270 | JGI IMG/M metagenome (GOLD analysis project Ga0190334, IMG submission 161270) | Hydrothermal vent sediment bacterial communities from Southern Trench, Guaymas Basin, Mexico - 4872-04-7-8_MG | ecosystem: Environmental > Aquatic > Marine > Hydrothermal vents > Sediment ...
AGAGCTTGCTCTTAGGATTCTTGAGAAAACCACTACTCTTAAGCTTAGTATTCATCGCTCATTGATTACAGGCATGCCTCTTGACAGAGTAAGGGCTAGTGTTGCAAGCCTTGATTCTCTTTACTTAAAAGAGCTTAGGAAGAAGGGTTTTGTTGCTCCTAGTGCAAGCTTTGAATCCAGGGAGGAGAGGATTCGTGGTGGTTATGTTATGAGTCCAAAACCAGGCATATACGACTATGTGATTGTATGTGATTTTAAGAGCCTGTACCCTAGCATTATAAGGACTTTTAATATTGATCCTTGGAGCTTTGTACCTGGTTGTAAGGGCAGGAGCCTTGTAAGAGCTCCTAATGGTGCTTGTTTTAAGAACCAGGATGGTATTCTGCCCATGATTATTCAGAGGTTATGGGAGCAGAGGGAGAAGGCAAGAAAGCAGGGTGATGAGCTGGCAAGGCATGCTATTAAGATACTTATGAACTCGTTCTTTGGAGTGCTGGCTAATCCTAATTGCAGGTTTTATAACAGGGATATTGCTAATGCTATAACCTTTTTTGGGCAGCACTTGATAAAGCTTACAGCAAGGAAGGTTGAGGAGATGGGTTATAATGTTATTTATGGTGATACTGACTCAATCTTTATTAATCTTGATGTTGATGATTATAATAAGGCAGCTGAGATAGGTAACAAGATAAGCAAAGCAATTAATACTTTTTTTAAAGAGTATACTGGGAAGGAGTATAAGCGTAAGAATTACTTGGAGTTGGAGTTTGAAAAGGTTTACAAGCGCTTTTTGATGCCTAGGATTAGGTATGCAGAGGCTGGTAGTAAGAAGAGGTACGCAGGCCTCTTAATTGATTCTCATGGCAAGGAGAAGATGGATATTGTTGGCTTGGAGTTTGTTAGGCGTGACTGGACTGAGCTTGCAAGGAATTTTCAGCAAGAGCTCCTTAACAGGATATTTCATAAAGAGGAAGTTGCTGATTATATTAGAATGATAGTTAAAGAGGTTAAGGAGGGCAAGCATGATAAATTATTGGTTTATAGGAAGGCTATTAGGAAGGAGGTTGGGGAGTATACAAAAACAACACCGCCGCATGTCAAGGCAGCAAGGCTTCTTGGCAAGGACTTAAAGAGCAGCTTGATAGAGTATGTTATAACTACGAATGGTCCTGAACCAATACAAAAACAAAAGCACAGGATTGATTATGAGCATTATATTGAGAAGCAGATTAAGCCAATAGCAGATGCAATCCTTGTGTTCTATGACCAGACTTTTGATGATGTAATAGCTGGTAGCAGTCAGAAGACTTTGTTTGGCTACTAATAAAAACAAGGAATAAGAATAAGGAGGAAATAAGGGGGTTTTAAAAATGGATTTGGGTAAGTTAAGGGATATGCAAATGGAGCAGATGAGTAATAAAAAGTGTTTGCCTAAGAGCGGAATAGAGGTTATCCTTCATATGGTTGAGGAAATTGGAGAGGTTTGTGAGGCAATAAGAGAAAAGAAGGGTAAAGAAGCATTTGAAGAGGAAGTTGCTGATATTCTCTGGCAGTTGAACAAGCTTTGTTGGATTCATAATATTGATTTAGAAAAAGTGTTTCTTAAAAAATTAGAAAAGAATGCTAAAAGATAATTCTTATGCTCTCCTTATAAACCCGGGTTCTGGTTCTTCTATCATGTGGTCGTCTTTTAAAGTAGCAAGGACTCTCTCAACTTCTGCTTCTGTCATTCCCTGGGTTTGGGCTTCTACTAGCACTGCTTCTTTATGCACTTTCTTGTTCTTATCTGTTACTAAATCATTTATTATTGTCATTAATTTTATCTTGCTCTCTGTTTCTGTCTCGCTTGCTACTCTGCGAGCCATAATCCTCTGTATTTTCATTAGGTTCTCAAAGTCTGCTTCATCCATTTTAGACCAGGATATTCTTAGCTAGTTGGTGAATACTACTTCCACCCCCTTTAATAAAAGAACACCCACACCATATAAATACTTTTCGCTCTTAACATACTTTTCTGTATATCTGCTCAATAAGATTTAAAAGTAATTATGGGTTTTATGAGTGAATTTTGGGGGTGTATTAGTGGAATTAATCACATTAGATGAGAAGAAGAACTCAAGAATCTATAATTTTATCACTATTGATGATAATAATAATTCTCTTTTTCATAGACAATTAGAGAATCGTAATGGAAGAATCTTTATGCGGGCTAAGCGTCGTTCTTTACAAACCTAATCCTTATAGGAGACCTGAACTTTCTTATCTTTCTCTCCTTTTCTTTTAGAACATGCTCTTGTTCTGAGTTGTTTTCTGAGTTATTAATAGTATTTGTAAGAATCAGTTGTCTGGGTTTGTTTGTAACCTCTTCTTCTCTGTACTGTTCTATTAGTCTAAGCACATGGTCAAGCTCTTTGATTGCTCCGTAAATCTGGTGCTGTTTTTCCAGCTCTAAGAAGTCCTTCTTGTTCTTTAATGTGTATATAAGGTTTTCTTTTCTTATCTCAAGCTCTTTTCTTAGCTCCCACATGGTTTTTACCTCATAGTTCTTTTTATCTTATTATCCTTTTTTCTTTTTCCTCTTTTATCTTGTTCAAAAAGTATTCTAAGCAGTCAAGAGCACAAAAACTTGCTTTTTTCCTTAGTCCTTTTGGACCAAATATTAATGTGAGGTTTTCCTCCCCTACAGGTGTCTGGCATACAGGGCAGACCTTGTTAAAGTCCTCTTCTCTTTTCTCTTGGAGTTTCTTGTTTATTAATCTTTCTATATTACCAGCTTCCAAATCCTTTTTTATTAGCCTTAAGTCCTCTTCACTCAGGTTTTCAATAAGCTTTGCCAGTTTGTTCATTCTATATTATTCCTCACCCCGCCTCCTCTTCATGTCTTTTTTCATATCTTTTGTCTTAATTCTTTGATATAATCCTTTTTGTCAATCAGCTCTTTGCTGTTCTTTATAAGGTTAATAAAGTATTCTTCTTTTCGTGCTAGACCCTCATCCATCTCTTTCTTATTATGACTCCAGCTTATAATCTTTTTGGTTTTGCCTTCCAGTCCGGTTATACTCATATTACTGTAGTTTTCTCTTACCTCTTTTATATGCTCTGTGATTATCATTATCTCTATTTCTTTTTCATCTGCTTTGAGATAGGCTATTGTATCTGCTTTTTTTAGCATATCTGTTATACATATAAATTTAATTAAGTAATAATAGTTTTCTGGATTAAGTGTAAAGAATAGGTTTAGGAGGAACCTTTGACACTCACCCAGGTCTTTTAGTTTTAAGAGTTTTTTCTCAGCTAGCCCTTGTTTTAGCATACTTGTTACTACTGTTTCCTGGCTTAGGGCATATGGTGTTCTTGGTTTGCCTGGTTTTCTTTTTTCTTTTTTTTCTTCTTTACCATCTTGCTTTGCTTTTTTTACTAGGTTATAGGCTTCTAATAATTGAAGTTGCTGAGTAATATTTGCTATGCTCTGATTAGTTTTCTTAGCTATTTCAACAGCTGATTTTTCTCCTTTTGCTAGTTCCTTGAGAATGCTCCACTTACTCTTTGTTAGGAGGTCTTCGAATTCCATGTTTATACTTGTTTTTCTGATTAGGATTTATAAATTTTTCTAATATTGTTTTAGTTAATAACTTAATTAATTTTAAACTAATTTCTAAAGTGATATTTTACAAAAATTTATAAAGACTAATAAACTCAATTATTATTTAAGTCTAATTAAGTAAGGAGGAGCTAAATATTTTAAGGATATGTTATGAACCCGTCTTTATAAAAATAACTCTTAGATAAAAATACATTAAAAAAATAATATAAAAAATGAAAAATAATATGAAAAAATCGTATGAAAAAAGTATTAATAAAAAAATCAAAAAATAAGAATTAAGTTAGAAAAAATAAAAAATTAAATGCTTTTTTACCGACGAGAAAAAGTTAATAAGGTTAAGCAAAATTTAAGCAAAAAAATTAATAAGAGTAGTTTAAAAATTAAATTAAAAATAATAATGTTTGAAGTGCAGTCCCTAAGAAAATCAGAGCAGAATTAAAAAAAATTAAATAGTTACAAACACTAAAGATTAATATTTTTTTAGGTTTTTCCTGGGAAAAAAAGGTGAGAAACCAACTTGAAAGTACTAATGTTAGGATGGGAATTACCGCCTTTTTTTGCAGGCGGAGTAGGCATGGTCTGCTATCATCTAAGCCAAGCCTTATGTAAGCAAGGCATAGAAATAACCTATGTGATGCCTTTTGGACCAAGGATGATACGCAGTGACTATATGAAAGTCCTAGTAGCAGACCATATCTTCCCAAGGATGCGATTTAAACTTAAACAAGTAGAAACCATGATAGGAGCTTATACAACACAAGAGAGTTATAATGAGGACTTCAGAAAATACTTATTATCACTTTCACCAAGAGATAGGGTGAAAGCCCTTTATGGACGTCATGTGTTTGAAGAAGCATACTTGTTTGCCAGAAAGGTAAGGCTTATAGCCTTGCAAGAAGACTTTGATGTAATACACGCCCATGACCACTGGACTTTCCCAGCAGCAATAGCAGCAAAAAAAGCAACAGGCAAGCCCCTTGTCGTGCATGTTCACATAACAGAGTTTGACAAGACAGGAGGAATGAGTGTTAATCAGAGAGTGTATGAGATGGAGAGAGAAGGAATGCATAAAGCAGACCTAGTAATCGTGGTGAGTAATTTCATAAAGCAGAGACTTATCAACAACTATGATGTGCCTGAATGGAAGATAAGAGTAGTGCATAATGCTGCAGAGCCCATGGATAAGAGCGTCTACCATGATGCGAGTAAGATAAAAGAAACAGACAAGATTGTATTATTCATTGGCAGGATAACCCTACAGAAAGGACCTGATTATTTTGTAGAAGCAGCCAAGAAAGTGCTTGAAAAAGACCATAATGTTAAGTTTATAATGGCAGGTACAGGTGACATGCTACCAAGAATTATTGAGCGTGTTGCAGAGCTTGGTATTGCTGATAAGTTCATCTTCCCAGGCTTTGTAACAAGAGAAGAAGTAGCAAAGCTTAACAAGATAGCTGATGTGTTTGTAATGCCCTCTGTCTCTGAGCCATTTGGCCTTGTGCCATTAGAAGCCATGTGGGAAGAGACACCAGCAATAATATCAAAGCAGTCAGGAGTAGCAGAAGTCCTGAACAATGTGCTAAAAGTGGATTTCTGGGATATAAATGATATTGCTAATAAAATCCTGGCATTACTATACTACAGAACCTTACACAACCAATTAAAGAAACACGGTTTTATAGAAGTCAGAAACATGACTTGGGAGGGGCCTGCAAAACAATGCATAGCTATTTATGAAGAATTAATGAGAATGAAGAAGTAAAATAAGAATATAGAGGGAGCATAATAATATGGTATCCGTTTGTTTTTATTTCCAAGTTCATCAACCCATAAGACTAAGGAAGTACAGTGTGTTTGATATTGGTAATAACTCTGATTATTTTGATGAGCAGAAAAACAAGGAAATCATACAAAAAGTAGCAAGGAAGTGCTACTTACCCACAAACAAGCTACTCCTAAGACTAATTAATAAGTATAAAGACAGGTTTAAGGTGAGCTTCTGCATCTCAGGCATGGCTCTTGAACAATTTGAGAAGCACGCTCCAGAAGTGCTTTACTCTTTTAGACAACTAGCAAAGACTGGTTGTGTAGAGTTCCTTAATGAGACCTATTATCACTCATTAGCCTTCTTATTTGATAAGGAGGAGTTCAAAGACCAGGTCCTGATGCACAGAAAGAAAATCAAGGACTTATTCGGTCAAGAAGCAAAGGTTTTCAGAAATACAGAACTCATATATAATAATGAGCTTGCAAGCTTTGTGCAGAGCCTTGGCTATAAGACCATACTAGCAGAAGGAGCAGACCATATCCTTGGGTGGAGAAGCCCTAACTATGTCTATACACCAAAAACAGCTGATAAGATGAAGCTCTTGCTTAAGAACTATAAGCTCAGTGATGATGTTGCCTTTAGGTTCAGTAATAAGGGATGGAAGGAATACCCCTTAACAACTGATAAGTATGCCCAGTGGATTTCAGCAGCTAATGGTAATGGTTATGTGATTAACTTATTCATGGATTATGAGACTTTTGGAGAGCACCAATGGGAGGACACAGGAATCTTTGAATTCTTAGAACACCTCCCCTCTGAGATACTAAAACACCCTGATAATGATTTTGTGACTGTAAGTGAGGCTACGAGCAGATACCCATCTGTTGCAGAGCTTGATATCCATAACTTCATGTCATGGGCTGATATTGAGAGAGACCTAAGTGCTTGGCTTGGGAACTCATTACAGAACACTGCTGCTAACGAGCTTTATAAGATAGGAAAACTTGTGAAAGAAGCAGGAGACCCTAAGCTTTTGGATGATTGGAGAAAACTCACCACCAGCGACCACTTCTATTACATGTGCATCAAGTGGTTCTCTGACGGTGATGTTCACAAGTACTTTAATCCTTATGACACACCCTATGAGGGCTTTATTGCCTTTATGAACGTGCTGAATGATATTGTTATAAGAATAAGAGATATTAAAAAACAAAAAAAAGCTATTACTCAAAATAATACTTATACTCATAAGCCTGACACAGGCTTATTTACTCATAGCTTTATAAGCGAGCATCCAAGTAAAAACCTGCTTAACATGTATTCATATGATAAATGAAAAATAATTTGTAAAGAATTTGTAAATGAATGAATAAGAGGTAAGACAGAAGGGAAAATATGACTAATAAGACTAGAACCAGGAAAAAAAGGAAAAAAAGAGGAAGACCGCCTAAGAAGAAAAGCCGTTGTAAAAGAACATCCAAAAAGATATTAATAAATAGAAATGCGCCTAAGCACAACTATTTCATACTATGCAATGGCAGGCCTGTTAAGAACATTAAAGAGCTAGCAGATATTATGGAAGAACTGGAAGATCATGTTTTTAACCACCATGTAAGAGAGGATGGTAATGACTTTGCAAAATGGGTTAAGGACATATTCAAGGATATAGAGTTAGCAGAGAAAATAGTAGGTATAAAGGATAAGAAGCACTTACAACTAGTCATTTACAAACATATAACTCATAAGTTATGGTAAAAAAGCCTTTGGTTTTTCATTTTTTTTTACATAAACATGTATGAGAGAGAAATGGATTTTAAAATTAATAAAAATGATTTAACATCAAAAAAAGAATTTAACGTCAAAAAAGAGGTGGTTAATAATGGTGGTCACACAAGAAAAATGCTTCTACTTTACGAGTGGAAGAAAAGCTTATAGTATAGAAGAACTAAGCCAAGTCTTGAAAGACATGGGAGATGCAGAGTTCAGACACCATGTTAATAATGAGAGGAATGATTTTGCAAATTGGGTTGAAGATGTTTTTAAAGAGTCAGAACTCGCTCATAATATGAGAGAAGTATCTGAGAAGGAAGGGTTGATAATAATACTAGAAGACTTTCTTAAAAAAAGGAGACATGAACACAAGCACCATAAGAAGATTAGAAGAGTGATAATACCAGAGAATAAGAGGACTGGCTCAGTCTCAGAAAAAGAATTATCAGAAAAAAAGATTAAGAGTATAGTGCATGAAGCCAAGCAGATGCTTGAAGAAGAGGAGCATAAGGCAAGAAAAGCAGAACATCCTAAGCCAGAGCAGTACAGGTTTATTGTAAAAGAGTTTATCTACGGCTTCCTCTTAGGACTTATCTTTGGCTTGATAATGCTAGGCATAATATTCAATCTTAATTTTTAGTTAAATTACTATTGAATATATGAATATATATGAATTTTTATATACAAGTTTATATATGAGATGTATGGATGTGTAGGTGTTTAAAAGAAGTGATACGACCAAATGCAGATTATGTTTTTGAAGTATCCTGGGAGGTGTGTAACAAAGCAGGAGGAATAAATACTGTTATAAAGACAAAGGCTTCTTATATGATGAGTTATTATACAAACTACTTTTTGATAGGTCCTTATTTTAAGGACAAGGCAGATGTTGAGTTTCAACAAGAGGAAGCGCCTGCTTTTCTTAGAGGAATATTTCTTGAGCTGAAAAGCCAGGGAATACTCTGTTATTATGGACGCTGGGGGGTGCGTGGAGAACCAAATACAATCTTAGTAGATTTTCAGAGCTTATTCCCTGAAAAGAATAATATAAAAGCAAAGCTATGGGAGAATTATAGAGTAGACTCATTAAACGCGCCTTATGATTTTGATGAACCAATAATCTGGTCCTGGGCTATTGGCATATTATTAGAAAAAATAAGTCGTGTGCTTTCTAAAATGAAGATAATAGCTCATTTTCACGAGTGGCTTAGTGGTGCTGGTCTGCTCTACTTGAAAATTCATAATTCAAGTATAAGAACTGTTTTCACAACCCACGCGACTATGCTAGGCAGAACCCTTGCTGGTAACGGCTTTGACCTTTACAATCAGCTAGGCAAATTTGACCCTGTACAGAAAGCAAAAGAATATAATATCCTTGCAAAGCACACCCTTGAAGTTGCTTGTGCTAAGGCTACAGATATATTCACAACTGTGAGTGAAGTTACAAGCATGGAAGCTGAGAAGCTTCTAGGCAGAAAAGCTGATGTTCTTCTGCTTAATGGTATAGATGTTGAGAGGTTCCCAACAATAGAGGAGACTTCAATAAAACATGTTACTTGCAGATCAATTATACAAGAATTCCTTATATATCACTTCTTTCCTTACTACACATTTGAGCTAAAACATAACCTAATATTCTTTTTTGCGAGTAGGTATGAGTTCTACAATAAGGGTATTGATATCCTTATAAAAGCTCTTGGTCTTCTTAACAAGAAACTAAGAGAAGAGGGCACTCTAAGAACTGTAAGCGTCTTTTTCTGGGTTCCTATGAGAACCTATGGTGTGAAAGTAGAGTTGCTTGAGAATAAGAACTACTACAGACATATAAAGAACCTTGTTAACCTTAAGTCCAACCAGATTCTTCAACAAATTGTTAATGACTTCATATCAAGAACACTCAGCATTGAAGAGAGCTTTTTTGAAAGAGACTTTATGAGAGAATTAAAGAGGAACATTCTAACCTTCCAAAGAACCGGAAACCCTTCCGTCCTAACCCATAATATTGAGAACGAGGCTCATGACCCTCTTGTGCAAGGCTTAATAGCAGAAGGTCTTGATAATAAGCCTGATGATAAGGTGAAAGTAATAGTTTATCCAGTCTACTTGAACGGGAATGATGGATTGCTTAACCTACCCTACTATGATGCAATGGCAGGATGTCACTTCGGCATATTCCCCTCATACTATGAACCCTGGGGATATACTCCTCTAGAAGCAGCAGCCATGGGCATTGCTTCATTAACAAGTGACTTATCAGGCTTTGGAGAATACATCCAAAACAAGCTTCTTAAGGAGAATTCAGGCTTGTACATTCTTAAAATGTTCAGAAAGACAAAAGAACAGCAGATAAAAGACCTTGCTAATATCATGTACACATACGCTACTCTTGACCATGCTGAGAGAGTGCAGAACAAGATAAACGCAAAGTACTTGTCAAACCTCGCTGACTGGAAGCACTTTGTAAAGTTCTACATAGTAGCGCATAACAAAGCACTGGAGAAATAAGAGGCTATTCTCAGATTTCAGAAGTAATTCTTAACCTTCTCAAACACCTTGTAAGGGTCTGCTTCTATCACATTGGTCCTAGCATATAATTCCATGCCACCAATATCTGTTGTTCTGCTGCTTAGATCCCCTCTATCAACAATCCTAGCAATTATAGGAAATCCTTTCCATTCCTTATCCTTATTAAGAGGAGGCAGTATTATTCCAAGGTTAAAACTCATTACACCCAAATCTTTTACTAGGCAACTAGTAACCTTATAGATAGCACTTATAAAGGACTTGTCAAACTTATCAGAAATAACACTTACTTCCTTGTTCTTCCTAGGAATTATACTTACAAATATTCTTAACCCCTTTCTTCTAAGACCAAGACCAATGAGTTCATGAACCTGGTAGAAGTCAGAGAAGTAGTCCTGCTCATACTTCTCGTAGTACTCCTTCCTAATCTTATTATAGTATTCTGCTTCTGCATAATGAGAGCCTTCTCCTAGCACTAACTGGAAGTGTCCGTGAATAATGCTGGCTGCTGAGCGCCACAAACAATTCCATAATAAGAATGGATAAATAGCTTTTTTATTATTCTTGTTAGCTCTAGCAAACCATTTCATTGCAGTCTTAAAATAATCCTGAACCTCTTTCTCATTAAAGTCAAGAGGGTTGTGCTTCTTAAAAATAATTAAGCCATGAAGACCATCATACTTAGCAACATTACTAGCACTAACACAGTATTTTCCCTTTATCCTTCCAAAAGTATCTGCTGGTGTCATGCTCAGGGGTGTGCAGAAAGGACCTCCGATGCTCTTGTTCAGTTCTTCCTTAACATCATCATTACTCTCATAACTCTTGGCTTCTATTGGTCTCTTTGCTCTGAGCTCATTAAACATAGCTGTCTCAAAGGTTAGCTTGTTAAAAACCTTGATAATCCTCTGATTCTCAACAGCATCCACACTGCTAAAAGTCTTCTTTATCCAGGGCTTCATCTCCTCTGGGATTACCAGTTTTCCAATGCTTAGATTCACTTCAAAGAAACGCTTAAAAACCTCTTTTTCCTCGTCTTTCAGGCTTTCAACAATACTGGGTAATTCAATAATTGAAGGCATAGCTAATACTTTATGATTTTATTATAAAAAGATTGTGGTTTGAAAGAATACTTGGCTTTTCTACCATAATGTTTATAAATATCCTGTAGTTGTTTATTTTAAAAAACAGGAGGGGAGGAATAATGCGGGTTATAATACCATTAGCAGGAGAAGGCACAAGAATGCGACCTCATACTCATACCAAGCCTAAGCCTCTTCTTAGTCTTGCTGGAAAACCAGGACTAAGCTATATTCTTGATGATTTAAAAAAACTAGAAAAAAAAGTAGGTATAAGTGAAGTAATATTTATTACAGGCCACTTAAAAGAGAAGGTTGAGGATTTTATAAAGAAACACTATGATTTCAAATCCAGATTTATAGAACAAAAAGAGTTAAATGGTTCTGCAGGCGCTGTTCTGCTAGCTGAAAAATATGTTGATGAGCCTGTTCTTATAATCTTTGCAGACTCTGTTTTTGATGTTGACTTGAAGGCGATTGATAAATTAAGAGATGATGAGGATGGAATAATATGGGGTATGGAAGTAGAGGATTATCAGCGTTTTGGCGTGCTTGTTAGTGGTAAGAATGGGTACTTAAAGAGGATGATTGAGAAACCAGACAAGCCAATATCCAGACTAGCTAATATAGGAGTCTATTTTATCAAGGATTATAAGCTCATGTTTGAAGGCATACACTACTTGTTTGATAATAAGATAAAGCCAAAAGGAGAATATTTTCTCCCTGATGCCTTTGATTACATGATACAGAAAGGAGCCAGAATCCTCTGCCATAAGGTCAGGGCCTGGCATGATTTTGGAAAGCCAGAGACATTTCTTGAATCTAACAGGGAACTCCTAAGAAAGGGCAGGCATAGAGAAATAAGAACAGAGAACACGAAGATAATCCCTCCTGTTCATATAGCAGATGATGTTAAAATAAAAGGCTCTGCTATTGGTCCTCATGTAAGTATTGGTCAGGGAACAGAAATTATTAACAGCACTATAAAAGAGAGTGTTATTGGTGAGAAAACCAAGATTGAAAACACGTACCTTGAAGACTCAATAATCGGGGATGAATGCAGGGTTAATGGTAGTTTTAAGAACCTTAACATAGGAGATCATTGTGTTGTATGCTCATTAGAAAGAAATAAAAAAGATTAATTTGTTTCATATTAGTCACAGATTAAAGATTATACACTGAAAATACTAGTGAGAACACTTGAGAATATACAAGAATATACAGTATATTAAATACTAAAATGGGGTGAGGGTTTTGCACGTAATTCATTCTTTTAATAATAAGAGAGTTGATGAGCACACAAATAGGGAGGTCGGTTTTCTTATGAGTAATAAGAAAGGGAACTATCTCTCTCTTGGAGAAAAGAATTTTACTCATATGCAGGGCTTATTCTTTCTTAATCATAATACTTTGGAGCTTTACAAAACAATTGAGAATATAAGGCTTGATAAGGAGATGACTGCTATTAAGAATAATCTCTTTAACATTCAGAGGCTTTACACGCATGGAGGTGAGGAGAGCTTTAACCTCTTTAATGACTGCTTGGTTTATTCTGTTAAGAACTATACAGGAAAAATTGTTCTGGAACTGGATTTCAGAGCTATGTTTGATTATAATGATAAAGGCAGGATTTATACTATTACAAGAGAGGATGATGACCTTATTATTATAAGATATGATAAGTTCACTGATAACTCATTATCTGTTCTTGACAGGACAAGGTTCCTTGTGATAAAAGGAGCAAAAAAATATAAGCAGCTCGGTGACTGGATTAAGAAGACTTACTCATATGATGCTAGGCGGAAGACAAGGTCAGAGTTCTATGTATACCAGGCACTTGGTATAAGGGTTGATAAGCATCTTGATTTGGTTTTTTCTTTTTCTGAGGACAAGGACAAAGCCAAAACACAGGCAAAAAGAGTTTATGAGAACAAGCAATACTTGTTCAGCTCTCTGAGGAAGTATGTGAGTCATGCTTTTACAAGCAAGGACCTTGCTCTTAGTACTGCGATGAAAGCCCTGGATGATTTGCTTATAAGTGCTGAGGTAGGGGAGCGCACTGTGGGTGTTATTGCTGGTCTGCCATGGTTTTATCAGTTCTGGGCTAGGGATGAGCTAATAAGCCTTAAGGCTCTTATGCTCCAAGGAAAATATTATCTTGTGAAGAGTATTCTTTTCAAATACATAAACAGCATATCTGATGATGGCTTGATTCCTAGTCGCTTACCAAGAGGCAGCTCTGATGTGAGTAGTATTGACTCTGTTGGCTGGCTCTTTGTTAGGATAAAGGACTATATTAATTCACTGATTTCAAAAAAAATTCTTAATGATTATTTATCAGTATCTGATTTTATTAAAGTCAAAAGAGCTTTGGAAAAGGCAATACAAGGCCTTATTCATCATTATTCAAGTAACGGGTTAATAGTTAATAATGAGCAGGAAACCTGGATGGATACAAAGCTAGCTCAGAGAAGAGGAGCATGCATAGAAGTACAGTCCTTATTCCTTGCAATGCTTAATTTACATAATTATATTGCAAGTATTACCAGGTCAAAACAAATATTTAAGAGCCTTGAGAAGGAGTATAAGCAGAGAGTCAGAAAGGAGTTCTTTAAACAAGGAGTATTGTATGATTGTGTTTATACTAATATGCCTGGGCATACTATCAGACCTAATGTTTTCTTGGCTTATTATGCTTATCCTGAGTTACTAACAAGGAAGGCGTGGAAACAAGTCTTTGACAAGACTCTTAGAGCATTATGGCTTGGCTGGGGGGGATTATCAACAATAAACTCCACAAACCCTTTGTTTAAGTCTGAGTACACAGGACAAGATGATGCTAGCTATCATAATGGTGACTCATGGTATTATATTAATAATTATGCTGCTATTGCTATGCACAGGCTTGACAAGAAATACTATGCAAAGAAGATAAAGAGGATTCTTGAAGCCAGCAAGCAAGAAATGCTATTCTCAGGTTTTGTTGGGTGCTGTGCAGAGCTCAGCAGTGCAAAGCAGATGAGGAGTGAGGGCTGCTTAAGCCAGGCTTGGAGTGCAGCAAGCTTTATTGAGCTTTGGCATGAGCTTCATTCTTAGTGCTGAGAGGTAATTTTATCATATGTTCCTATACTAGGATATATTGGATATATTAATTGAT
>Ga0190334_1000849_pt1 | contig 13885 bp, 9 predicted proteins | sample 48720478_MG_FD_161270 | JGI IMG/M metagenome (GOLD analysis project Ga0190334, IMG submission 161270) | Hydrothermal vent sediment bacterial communities from Southern Trench, Guaymas Basin, Mexico - 4872-04-7-8_MG | ecosystem: Environmental > Aquatic > Marine > Hydrothermal vents > Sediment ...
CGGGCGATTGGACAAAATTCTTAAATCATTTTGTTAAAAAAAGGAAAAAACTTGAAATAATCCACTTTAAATATGGCAAGAATTATTTAATTGAAATATTTAATTCGCAGATTGAAAATGAAGATGAAAATACTGAATATTTGAACATGGTATATGATGCGTTATCGTTATGCTTTAAAATGAATAAGAGAGAAATTTCAACATTAAGAACATTAGTTAAGAAAGATTTGATACCATTGATGCAAATTAGTGAAATATCAAAAGACTTAAAAGATAATAATTCGCTTGATATAGATCCCGCAACAATTGACTCTGTAGTATCGACTTTAAACGAATTTAATTTAAGTGACTCGATGTTCTTTTTCAAGAAAGATAAAGGCAATATCTTACCCTTAAAGCCACATGAATTCATTAAGATTGATAAAAGTATCATAATAGACCTTTCTAATCTATATTCCATGGATAAGAAAAGCCTTGTTTCCTTGTTAATTATTTCTAAGATAATTCAATATTTAAATAAAGGTCTACCATACAGAAAAAAGAGTATAATTCTTCCTGAAATAGAAAATATTTTCCATGCTCAATTTCTTGATAAATATAATGAACCAAAATTCTCATCAATCTCAAATTTTTTGGATCCGCTTTTAAATTCTGAGATTGGCATGATCTTTTCTGCCGCACGTGTCAATCATTTGCACCCTACTATTTTTAATTATGTTGAAAATATTATTACATTCAAAACAACTAATATTAAAGATTGGCAAGTGTTAAAAAATCTAATGGGTTTAGAAGAGATTCATGGAACTGGCTATTATTCTAAAAATAGAAATGAAGCATATCAAATGCGATACATTGCAATGATGCGCCAAAATGAAGCGGTAATGCATAGGTCAGACATCTTTAGCCCATTTCCAATAAATATCAATTATGATGAATTTGAGCAGGCTTCAAAAATGAACATGAATGAAATTATCTCATACATGAAAAATTTAGGATATGATCTTAGAGATTCAGAAAGAGAAATCTTGAAATTGATTAAACCCACTTTAATTGAAAAAGATCTGGAAGAATATCACATTTATGCCGAAACTATAATTAAATTTCTCAAGATGATTAAAAAACTCGAAAAAATAGGTGTTTGGAATGATATTCGTTTAAAAGAAGAACTGGGGAAATTCTTATACCCCGAATTATCAAGATCCATGAAAAAAAAAAGAAATATTCGAGAAGTTAGGGATAAAATCTTTAATAAATTGATTTATCATGAATATTTAATTGGAAGCTCTCAAACTCAAGCAAGTGGAATGGAGACTCCGATGATCTCTTATAAGGTCAATGAGAAAAAATTTAATAAAATTTTAGATGAATATGATAAAATGCGAAGCAAGAACATACCTCAAGATTTTTCTATAGAGATTATTCAAGACGAAACTGAAAATCTACAAGAAGATATTGATAATTTGATTTTCAAGAATATTAATAATGACGAATTAAAAGACTTGCTATTAAATTCATTAATATCAGAATTACATGGCTTTTTCCAATGGAATTTATATAAAATTTATTTAGAAATTGAAAAGAAGAATTATGAAACAGCAATAAATTTAGGAAAAAAATTAACAAGAGAATTCTTGGAGGGAGTTTTTGAGCAATTCATGAATGCTTCAGGGCAACGAATTAAGATTAATTTTTCAAGTTTTCTCGAAATATTATCAAGCATGGAAAGTTTTCCATTTTCGATAAAGACAATTCTAAATTTTATCAATGAAAATGGCATTAATAATGATGAAATAAAAGATTCTTTGGAACCTATATGCCTTGAGTTATATCATAAACTGGTTGAATTTTATGATAAAATGAATATATTTATTAAACTAAATGGGTGAAGATAATTGCCAGATATTCAATTTGATGAACTTAAAAAATTTCTTGAAAAAATAATATTTGATGATAAGAATTTAATTGATTTGAAAAGCAAACTTGACATGCTCGATATTCATAGAGAAAAAAAGCAAGAGATAAAAAAGTTTATCGTATTATCAAGAGAAGAAATCCTGAAAAATTTAATCCCAGTCATCTCATTCTATTTAGATCGTTTTAAGATAATTAATCATTATCCAAAAGATCTTGATATTACTGCCCAATTAATGGAAGAAAAAAAAATTCAAGAGTTAGAAAATAAATTAAAAGAAAGGGAAGATCTCTTGGTGGAAATTGCACAAGAATTAAGCGAGATCCGGACCAAGATGTCATGATTCAATGTCCTCAAAATTTTACCTTGTTTCGACAATATTAATTGAGAATTAATTTATCGTCCAAATTTTTCTTTTATATATCTCTAAAATTATTTAATTTTAAATTCTTAGAATGATAAAAATAGTGAACTCTTAAATGGTCATTAGTTTAGAAAAAAATGCAAATTTGAAACTTGATATTTTAGATTCTAAAAATCCTATTCAAATTAAATATGCTCTAAATAAACTTCTATTTTGTCCAGAAGTTCAATTAAAGTCTAAAATCATTAATATTTTAGTGAAATATTTAAAAAACAGATTATCAGAGAAGGATTATCCAATCAAAGTTTTCATAGCAAAGCTTAATAATCGAATAGAGGGATTTGTGGTTAGCCAAATCGATCCCAATTATCGAACGTATGGAAGAAAAGCAGGTACGTTTGGTTGGTTATTGGCAACCTCGGAAAAAATTTGCAATGAATTGATGCTAAAGTGTGAAGAATTTGTTAAAAAACATGGAATGAGAAAGATCAGAGGTCCAATTAATCTTCCAAAGATGATTGGGGGTATTGGATTGCAAACCGAAGGTTTTGATGCACCCATGATAAATGGAATTTCATTTAATAAACTAAATGACCCTATTTTAGAATATTTACAAAACATAAGATATAAAATTGAGTCAACATATTTATGCGTACACGTAACTCAAGAATTTTGGAAAAAAAGTAAAGAATTAAGCTCTGAATACGAATTTGGTTATTTATCTGTCAATGAATTAATGAAACGGAAACCTGAATTAATAAATTTAGCAAGAGAATCACTTCTCAGTATTCTTGCTGATGCTGTTGGAGGTAGTGAACGCTTTGATGAAATGGTAAAAATATATTCTAAAGTACCGAGCGTACAATTGCATTCAAAAAGCGCTGAGCTTAATGATTGCTTACATGATGAGCTTAATTACTTAAAGTCGCTGATAAGAGTAAATAAAGATAAAGTAAATCCTTGGGTTCCGTTAGCGTTTGAAAAAGAAACAAATCAAATTGTAGGAATAATATTATGTTTACCTAACTTGTATCAACTTTGGTCAGGAAAACCATTAACTCATGGAAATGTCGATACTGTTATCATTAAAAAAGAACATTCTGGAAAGGGAATATTTTCAGCTTTAAATAATATTGGACAAGTTATATTAAAATCAATGGGCGTAAATTGTTTTGAAGGAACTACAATCTGGGGAAATAATACTAGAGCAATAGAAACTATTTTTCCACATTCAAAAATAGTTAGAAAACATGTAGTCTTTCAAAAAAGATTATAAAAAAAAATTAAAAAAATTCATAAATTCATTTTTCTAATTTTATTCTCGATCAGGAGCTTTTCTCCCTAACCATTTCTCGTAAAATGCGTCTATATCTGGCAAAAAATTGAATATCACGGGATATCCAGGAGGTACAGATTCAGTATCTAATAAAGTAAAACATTCTGGACAATAATATTCACGAAGCTCCATCCATTCGGGATCACTCCCCATGCAATGAGGATAGAGCTCATTAATATCTTCTTGTGTATCCCTTACCCTAATTCTACATTTTGTTTTCCAATTTTGGTGATAATCTCCAAATTCATGACCGCAATCACATTTTACTATTCTCTTTCCATTTTTATTCACTACATATAAATGTTCATGAAGTGGCAAAAGAATTTTTTCTTTCCAAGGAACTTTTTCTTGCAGTATTTCAAGAATTACATCGAATCTATTAGGATCCTTTCTTCCGCTTATTATGAGTTTTAATTCATCCCAAGATAAATCTCCTTCAAGCATTCTCACTAAAGTTTTTTTATCGTGCTGCACCATTTACTCCACCTCCATTTTATAATCTTCTGGCAATTTCCAAAATTCTAAAAATTCTTTGCCCCATTTTTTGGATAATTGTATGCTTTCTGAGTACATTCGTTTCACAGCCTCGTGGAGCTTATCTTCAACTATTTTCTTTCTTTCATGTTCCCAGAATTCTTCGAAGGTCATCGATTTTTCCTCTCTCTCTTTTCTAATTTCTTCCCTTCTTTTCTTGGTTGCTTCTACATCAATGGTCCATTCTTCTGTCTTTTCATTGAAATTTGCTACAACACCATATATTTTATAAACAAAATCTTGCGTGTATATTCCATCTTCTAAATCTTTTTTAACATTTTCAAGTTTTCTCTCTAATGGGTCTCCATAACCGGGACCCCCGCTTAAAGAATAATGGATTAAATCATAGTTCTTCAAATTTATTGGAAAAATCAAATTTTGGCATTTTCTTACGATATCCCCTTTAATTAATTTTTCAAATTCTCCATTTTTAGGATCTGGATCCCCTAAAGGATATTCTTTTTGATTTTTTATGATTTCTTCCATGTTCGTATTTTTAGCATATAAACGATAACCAGTACCATGTGGATAACCACCATGCATGCCCCCACATCCATGAAAAACTAATCCTTCTCGACCACCAAAGAATTCTACCTTTTCCGAAAATGCAACCATTGCTACTCCTTCATAATTTGCACCTCCGCGATATTTACCATGACCTGCTGTATTTGGTTTTACTCGCCTTGATAAGTAAGGAATTCCCCCTTGAAACAGTTCCCATGTTTCAACATCGCCAAGATCAGCCTCTGGATTCCACATTGCATAACCCCAGTCTAGTCCATCTCTAACTGCGCTGGCACCAAGGCCTTGACCACTAATTTCAAAGGTAGATAAAGCCCATCTTTGTCCTTTAAGAGGACCACTTATATATATCCCTCCTCCTTGAATAGCATCTCCAGTAAATCCATATCCTGGAACCACTTCTTCACGATAACCTCGGGAAAATAAACCATAAGAAATACATTTCATCATCCCAGTATATGCTGGAATGAGATTTCCCCAAGGTGCTTGATATGAAAGATAAGGATCTCCTGGATTAGCCCATGTTTTTAATGGATAATTTTTTTCAACGGCAAAATATGCGCCATCATTAACTTTATCTCCGTATATTAGAACTTGAGTTAATAAAACCCATTGACCACCTTCCATTGCCCCCTTTCCACAATTAAAGGCATTTTGACCTGGACCTGAAGCTCCATCAAAACTTATGGATAAGCCCCCGTCTTCTTTTACAATTACTTCAATTGGTTGATTATTCAATTTATCCATTTTTGCTATGGGCTGCCAAGCTTCATTTTTAAATGGTCCATCTATGAAAGATGCTGCTCTATATCTACCAGGAATTAAACGTTCTTTTACCCTCTTTAGTAAAATCCTTCTTCCTTCTTCAATAGCTTCTCTAATAAAGCGTCTATAATAGTCTATGCCTTCAATTTCAATAAATTTTAAAACCGCATCTCTTATCATCAAGTTTCCAGCAAGCCTGCACTTTTCATCTAATTCCCAGTACATTGGAGTCCTAACAGATCTCCGTGCAGATATCATGTGATCCTTCCAAATTTTATCATTAGAGCCAATCTTTCGACAAGTGTAATAAACACCGTCATCAAAACGTTGCACAGCTGCAATTAAATCATGTCCAGCGGTAATACCTCCAGTGTCTATTTGATGAGTAACTCCACCTGCCCATCCGATTAATTCATCCTTCCAAAAAATAGGAATTATTGTTTGAACATCAGTCGTATGAACATTACCACATTCAGGATCGTTATTAAGAAATATATCTCCAGGATTGATTCCGGGATCATCTTCGTATTCTTCACGTATCATGAATTTGATGGCTTCACTCATCGTATGAACATGAACTAAAATGCCAGTGGAAACTACGATTGAATCTCCTTCTGGAGTATATAGGGCAAAACATAATTCTCCAATTTCTTTTACAATGGGTGATGCAGCAACATGTAGAGCGGTTTCCCGAGCAGAAACAAGGGCACCACGCAGACTAGCATAGGCCCTTTCATATCTGAAAGGATCTTGCTCCTTTAAAGATAATTTATCAATACCATAATATCGATTAGTTTCTATAATTAATCGCTCACTTTCTTCAAGCATTTGCTTGAGAGTTTTACCATTCCATCCTATTCCTTTTTGATTCATTCATTACACCTCCATGTGAAATATTCTATGTTTATCTAACTTAACGCGATAACCCGGAGGGATCAATAAAGTGGTAGCAGGAGCTTCAATAACGGCAGGACCATCAATTAAATTTCCACTTTTAAGTAAGCTCATTTCCCATAATGATGCTTCATGCCATCCAGAAATCCAAAAAATTTCTCGATTTCCCTTGAAAGCTTCTTCTGGTGGTTTTTTACCATGATCTTTTTGTTCTGGAATTTGAGGTTTTGGCACGGGAACGATTCCAGTGCCAATTGCCTTGGTAATATGATATCCTAATTCAGGACTTTTTGTGCCCCTACGAAATATTTGTTCAAATAAGTCATCATAATTTTTCTTTATGATGTCTAAATCTTTAATGGAAATGTTCTCAGAAGGAACATCAACTTCTAAATCATCTAACATTCCCAAATATTGAATCCTTACAGTGGGTTTGAAGATCATTTCTGTTGGGTCTCTTCCTTCTTTTTCAAATTCTTTAGTGATATTTTTTTTTAGCTCAGCCCAAGTAGCATTTAACATCATCATTACTGCTTCATCTAAGCTTCCATCTGGCATTAAAACTAAATCAACTGATTTTTCATGACGATAACAATGGTCTGCACATGCGCATCCAAAAGCAGAAAAAGCTGCTGCCCATTCCGGAATTAGAATGTTTTGAAAATTCAATCCTTTAGAATAACCAGCCACGTGTAATGGTCCTCCACCTCCGAATGAAATCAATGTATAATTTTCTGGTCTAAAACCTAAACCTTGAATCATTCCATTCAAGTGATTTTTCATGTTAATTTCAATTAAATCCAAAGCACCTCTTGCCGTGCTAAATGGATCAGAATTCAAGGGTTCTGCCAGTTGCTCTTCTATATATTTTTCTGCTCGATTCTTATTCAATCGAATTTTTCCACCAAGAAAATAATCAGGATTTAAGTATCCTAAAATTAGAGAACAATCGGTCATTGTTACCGTTTCAATTCCAGATTGTTCATTGCAAACTCCTATTCGATATCCAGCACTTTCAGGACCAAACTCCAATCTTCCCGAAATCTCATTATAACGCACGAACATTCCAGTGCCTGCTCCAATGGAGTCGAGTGCAATCATGGGAATATTCAAAATAAATCTTCCAAGAGAACTTTCCCATTTAGTAGGAACATACCTTTCCATTATCAAACCAACATCAAAACTCGTACCTCCAACATCAGAAGAGACTAAATTTTTAATCCCATATTTTTCGGAAATGAATTTTGTTCCAATCATTCCACCTATAGGACCTGAGACTAAAGTAGGAATCAATGTTTTATGATATGGAGAAATAGTTCCACCATAAGTGGTTAAAATTCTTAAAGGAGCCATTATCCCTTTTTCTTTTAATTTTTCTGCAATATCAATCAATTGTTTTCTAGAGGGTTCTGCAGCATATTGCTCAATGATGAGAGCATTTAATCGGGGTGTCTCTCCCCTAACAGGATTATGTTCACAAGATAATATGATGGGAATTTCTTTACCTCGAGATTTCATTACTTTTTTTGCAATTCTTGCTACTTGTTTTTCATGTCTTGGATTCATGTAAGAGCAAAGAAGGCAAACGCACATGCTATCAACACCCATGTCCAATAATTTTTCTACTGCTTTTATTACATCATTTTTGTATAATGGTATTAATTCTTCGCCCCAAAAATTAATTCGACCACGCACTCCTTTTATTTGTTTTCTAGGTATTAAGGGTTCTGGATGCTCGTGTTCTCTTGCATGTAAACGTCCCCCATAATCAAGCCATATCCAGCATTGTAAAGCACGACCTAACCTGTGAAGGTCTTCAAATCCAGCATTAACTATTACACCAATATTACTATTTCCTTCTCGCTCTAAAAGTCTATTTAACATAGCAGTGCCAGAATAGACCAATGCTTCAACATCTGGTCCAATATCTTCAAGTTTTGCATTTTTATAGGACAAACCATCATTAATAGAGTTTAATATTCCATCAGATTCATTTTCTGGTGTTGTTTGAGCCTTACCAACCGTAAAATAACCATTTTCATCAATTATGAAAGAATCTGTCATTGTTCCTCCAGTATCTAAGGCTATTGCTTTGGCTATAAACTTTTGATTATTTACTTCCAAATTTAACACCCATCTTTATAAATTTCAAGTTTTAATCAGCGTTTGAATTAAAAATAATTTAATTTTCTCTATATTTATAAATTTTCAAATTTGCATTTGTTGAAATTTTAACTAGCTCTTTAGAGAATAATCAATCTATATTCTTAAAATGGCTAAAATTAAGATTTCTCTCCAAAAATAAGTATTTTTAATAAAAAAAATTATCATCATATCTTAAGATTAAGATCATTTTTCATGTTCCAAAAGTAATTTAGCGCAGTTAATAAAAGCCTGATCCACATTTTTTCCCGTTAAAGCAGATGTTTCGAAATATGAGAGCCCTAATTCACCTGCAAGATTTACTGCCTTTTGATTATCTATTTTTCTCTCTTGTTTTAAATCGTTTTTATTTCCAATTAGATATTCTACAAAAAATCTATTAGAACCAAGTTGTTTATGAACATCATGATGCCACTTTGATATATTTAAAAAAGATTCCGGATTGGTTAAATCAAATACGAAAAATACCGCATCAGAGCCTAAATATAATTCTCGTCTCATCAATTCAAACTTGGCTTGACCTGCTATATCCCATATTACAAATTGCACGTTTTTATTTAATACTATAAAATGTTTATTAGAAACATGAACGCCTAATGTAGAGATGTATGTTCTGTTAAAGACATTATTGGTAAATCTTAAAACTAAGGATGTCTTACCTACTGTTGGATCGCCAACTATTGCTACTTTAAATTTAAAATCAGGAAATTCATGTGCTTGAGTAGCAGATTCAGGAAATTCAGTTGAATATTTCTGCTTTAGTAAAGTCCGATTTTTTAATTCTTCAAGTAATTCTTCTAATTCGATCTCAAAATTTTTTAATGTTTCTAAAAGATAATTTTCTTCGCGACCAAATTGTTCAATTTTAATTATTTTTTGAGCAATGTTGTCAAAAATGGGTTCAAAATCGTTTATGAATTTATAAAATATTGCATCATTAATTTCTTTGAAAAGGAGAACTAAGGCAGATTGTCCAATCCCTCCACGTCTTTCTTTATCCTCCCAAACAATGTACTTAACTAAGCCCTTTAATTCAAGAGCGGGAAAAGGAAGTATTACCAAGGTTTTTGGCACCACCCCTTTCTCTCCAGATAATAATGTTATTACTTTTATACTCACTTGCATTTGTTTTTGGAAATCAATTGTAGTAGGATAACTCATTACAGGGTTTGGGCCCAAATTATCATTCAATTCAACATATAATATTCCATAGATTAATGGATTTTTCATAATCTACATATATATTATTCAATTTTAAATATTTAATTATAATTTTAATTATACATTTGATGAGAAATAAAATTGTTATAAATTTTAACTATTAGTTTATAAAATATTAATAAAAATTAATTAAAAATATAAAAGAGATTTGGGATGGGGGAGATTCGAACTCCCGACCTCTCGGTTTTATGCATCTTATTATTTATAAAAAATGTTCCGAACCGAGAATCACACCAAGCTAGACCACCATCCCTACTTAAATCAATGCAACAAAATAAAAAAGAATTTATAAAATTTTCACATGGAAAATATTTGTTCATTAATCCATTATTGTCTTTTTTTTCCATTCAATAAAGTTCACACGCGATTTAATAGAACTTAATTAAAAATATAATTTTTTTGAAAACCCAAAAATTGAAAAAAAATAAATTTTTTCTAATATTTATTGAACTGAAAAATCGATATCTAATTAAATATTTCAAGGGGTTATTGAAATGGGCATGGAAATAAATTTTTCAGAAAATACTAAAAAAGCTTTTGAAAATGTAAAACAGTTATTAAATGGGATGATAAATGATAGGGCAGTGCCTCGAAATATTAAAAGAGTAGCGCAAAAAAGCATTGAGGAATTAGAGCGAACAGACGAGTCTCCAGGCGTTATTTCGAGCAACATTATTTACATGATAGATGATTTAACCACAGATCCAAACATACCTTTTCATTCACGTACTACAATTTATAGAATAATGTCTATCTTAGAAAAAATTAAGGATTAGCTCAAAAAAAGAGAAAAGAAACCAATGGGAGAAACAATTCTCATAAATTTTTACCAATATTGTTTATTTAATTATTTTAAAACTTAGAAATGTTTAGAGAGTTGTTGAATGCTTATTTTAATATAGGTTTATTTAATGTGCTCAACGACATGAAATAGAATTTAAAAAAATAAAATTTTCAATATTCATTTTAATAAAATAATGATATTAAAAGATATTACTTAAAAAATTCCAAACCTCCGTGCCTCTCGTGCTAATATTGGAATATTCTTCTCCATTTCTCCTAATTGATTATTATATTTTTGAAATAGCGCGTCAAAATCAGAAAAATCATTTTTATTTATGTCCTCAATAAATTTACTTGAAATTTTATTTAAATTGATATAAATTTCGTCAAATTTTTCAGTTATTTCTATTAATTTTGGTTCAGCATCTCGTCTATGTTTTCTTACAAGATTGCGCAATTTTCCCCTCAGTACTCGAATTCTTTCAACTAAATCATCGCAATTTTTTAGTAATTCATAAGACTTATCTCGATATTCTGGTTTTACTTTCGATTCTATTATTTCGGTTCGCCAAGTGTTAATTCTTCCTCTTGCATAAGTATCAAAATTAAGAGAAATCGAATCAATGCCCTCTCGTACCAAGAATCTTAGAAAATCCGGATCATCACTAGGAGCTTGACCACAAATGCCTACTTTTTTGCCATTTTCATGGGAAATCTTTATTAAATGACTGATTGATCTTCTAATAGCCTCACTATTTGTTATATAATTATATTTTTTTGAAAGAGGAATTAATTTTTCATTATCACGACCAGCACCATAAATTAATTGTGTTAAATCATTTGACCCGATGGAAAATCCATCAAAATATTTACAAAATTCATCGACCAAAAATATATTTGAGGGAATTTCTGCCATGCAATAAACTTGTAACCCATCCTTGCCACGAATCAACCCTTCTTTTTCCATTAACTTTGAAATTTCACAGGCTTCTTCGGGTGTTCTACAAAAAGGTACCATTGGGATTATATTTTTTAATCCCCAATTTCGAGCTCTTGCTATTGCTTTTAATTCCAAGAGAAATGCATTACGAAAATCTTCTGAAACGTATCTTGAAGCTCCACGAAAACCAAGCATTGGATTATTTTCATCTCCTTCATAGATCCAGCCTCCGATTAAATTTTTATATTCATTAGTCTTAAAATCTGACAATCTAACGACACAAGGGGCGATTGTCCCATCTGGTAGAGTTTTCCATACTCCCGCTGCAATTGTAGCAATTCCTTCTGCTAATTTTTCAATGTAGAATTCTTCCTTATCTGGAAACCCAACAGTTAACTCTCTAATTTTATCCAAAGTTTCTTTCAACTTTTTAATTTCTACATTGAATGGATCTTTATGGTATAAATTGCTCTTCTTAATATTTTCAATCTTTTTTCTTTGTTCTAATAAAACATTATATCGCATTACTAGTGAATCAAAATCGATGAGAGCATTTGGGTGAATTTGAATTTCATCATTAATTATGAATTCTAGTCGAGCCAAACCAGTACCATCAGGATACTTTCCTGCTGATAATGCGCCTTTTGGAATTCCTAAATTAACCATTATTTTAGTTTTAGTCATCGGTAGTTGTGCAAATTCAATAGTATCATAGTCATATTCAACCTCTTTTGTCCAAATGCGAGGCTCTCCTTCACTACAATCTATTGTTAAAGTTTCTAAGTTTTCATTTCTCTGTTTTTCTTTAATGATTTCTATTATGTTATCTGCACCTACTATTGAAGGAATATTGAGCTCCCTTGAAACAATTGCAGCATGACATGTTGGCCCACCTCTTTCAGTAATTACACCACCCAAATTTTGCATGTATGAAGTCCAATCAGGGTTTGTTTCCTCGGTTATTAAAATATCCCCTTCTTCAAGTAGATTGGCTTCATTGATGGATTCAATAATTTTTACTTTTCCAAATCCAATTCTTCTACCTATCGCTGTTCCTGAATTTTCAATAAGATATCCTTTTTCAATTAAATCTTTTGGATCTTCTAATAAATAAAAGATTTCTTCCTTATCTCCTTTTTGAGAATGAACCGTTTCAGGTCTTGCTTGAACAATATAAATCTTTCCATTATTTCCTAATGCCCATTCAATATCCATGGGACGCCCATAATGTTCTCGTATTTTTACTGCATATTCTGCTAATTTTATTACTTGTTCATCAGTTAGGCAAAATGTATTTTGTAATTCCTTAACTATTGGTCTTGTAATCGTTCCACCTTTCTCTGTATCGAAGATCATCATCTTAGTTTTTCTAACTAAACTCTTGCTAATGATTTGTAATTTTGGAGAATGCTTAAATACAACAAATTCATCTCCCTTTTCAACTCCCTGAACGATTAATTCTCCTAGACCCCAAGTACCTCTGATAACAATAACATTTTTATTTCCACTATCCGGGTCTTCAGTAAACATTACTCCCGATGATCTTACACCTCGTAATCCTCCAGCTATTTCTTGAACTCCTACACTAAGTTTCACGGCAAAATGATCAAAACCGGCTCTCTCTCTGTACATGGTAGCACGAGTCGTAAAGACTGATGCCATGTCTTTTAAAATATACTCAAGTATTTCTTTCTCGCCAGAAATATTAAGATGGGTATCTTGTTGTCCGGCAAAAGATGCGTCAGGCAAATCTTCGGCTGTTGCAGAACTTCTAATGGCAAATGTCGTTTCTTCTCCAATTTTCTCTAAAATCTCGTGATAAGCATCAAGAATTTCATCAGCTAAACTATCTGGAATCTGAGCTGATTCTATAGCATACCGTATATCTGCGCATATTTTATCTACTTCTTGGATGGATTTTATATCCTCACTCTTTAGTTTGTCTGAGATTTTTTCAATATTTCTTTTAATATATTCTTTCAAAGTAATTTCTTCATCCTTAATTCTAAAATAATTAGTTTCTAAAATGTAATCATAAGCTTTAGCAGTTACAGCGAATCCAAGTGGCACGGGAATTCCAAATGACATTAATTCGCCTAATGAGGCATTTTTACCACCAACGAGTCCGACATCTTTTGATTTAATATCTTCAAAAAATCTAATGTATCTATAATCATGATTTGGCATTATTCTAAAATTTAAAGAATTTTTATTTTATTCTTTAAAAGTTATTTTTTTTAATATTTAATCTTGCACTAAAAAAAAAAATAAGGGTTTTTTTAATTTAAATTTTAAATAATTTTAATCTAAGGAATTCGCATTGTATTTTAACTTATTTAAATTCAATTTTCAACGATTATACCATATTTTTTCTTGTAAAAATAGATTGCCACTACTGAAAAAATTAATGCATAAAATGAATATGCTACTGTAAAAGAAGTAGGCACGAGT
>Ga0190334_1000850_pt1 | contig 13833 bp, 12 predicted proteins | sample 48720478_MG_FD_161270 | JGI IMG/M metagenome (GOLD analysis project Ga0190334, IMG submission 161270) | Hydrothermal vent sediment bacterial communities from Southern Trench, Guaymas Basin, Mexico - 4872-04-7-8_MG | ecosystem: Environmental > Aquatic > Marine > Hydrothermal vents > Sediment ...
AACAGCTTTTGCTTTACGGATGGCGTTCATCGCTACGGGTGTTATTGTCGCAATCAACGTAGCCATAACCGCAAGAACGATAAGCATTTCTACCAGTGAGAAACCCTTTTTTCTAAACATAAGATACCCCCTGATTATGATATATACACAGTTCCATTCTATTCGCAAAAAAATATAAAAAGATGTGGTTGCAATTTCAAGAGTAAAAAGAAATTATAAAGTTCCGAATAAAAGTAAGCACATTTATCCATACGAATAATAACATATAATGCGATTTTAACAACTGCAGAATATAATACAGTTATGAAAATAGAGAAGATGTTAAAGCCAGAGGCAGTTGGTGCCTTTTATAGAAGAAAAGCCGTTTTTACGGAGGAGATAAAGATTTTGAATAATATCATAAGCGTACTTGAAAAGCTTGACGATTCCTCAGTTAAAAGGGCTCTTTTTGAAATCGCTTGTGTTAGAGCAGTCAAGCTGCTCCAAAACAGCGGCTACACTTTCAAGAACCTAAGGCTTTTCTTGCGCGGTAATGTGCTAAAGTCCTTCAGAAAAAAGCTTTTTCCGATATTGGATAAACTTGAGAATGATGAAAATAATTTAGAAGAAACCATCAGGAAAATAAAGGCTTTTCGGGATCACAGGATAGTACATCTGGATCCACGCTTTGCTTTTGAAAAAGAAAAGGACATGCCTGTATCTTTGAATGAAGTCAAAGAAATTCTGAAATATCTCGAAGAAAGTGCAAAGCTTCTTTTTGATAAAGAGTATTAAAAAAGGGGATCAATTGATCCCCTTTTTTTGCTGGCGGGGACGACGAGACTCGAACTCGCGGCCACCGGTGTGACAGACCGGCATGATAACCATCTTCACCACGTCCCCAACGCTAAAAATTTTACAACAGCTTGCAGCTTATGTCAATAGGGAAAAGCTTTACTTTAAGGAATCTCTGATTCTCGGAAAGACCAGAATAAAGCTGTTTCCCTTTTCAGTTGTTTCTACTGAAAGCTCTATCCCTTGCTGAAAGAGTATTGACTGAAGTATGAGGGCCTGGTACCCTTTCTCAAGAGACTCCGGGATATTCAACATGTCTTTTATTTTGCTGCTATCCATTTTTTTGCCATTGTCTCTTATAATCACAAGGTATTCCTTTTCTCCGCTTGAAAGGCTGAAACTTATTAATCCTGATGGTTTTTCTTTTTCTTTTAAGTTCTCAAGCACGCGATCTAAAAGCGAGGAAAAAAGGATTTCTAATTTCACTTTATCCCCTTTGATGGGGTGCGGATTCCAGTCATCTGGCAGAAGCTCAATTTTGATAGAAGGTGGTAATTTGCTCCTGAAAATCTTAACAGTGCTCTTTATCAAATTGAGAAGATCGATTTCGCTGTCCTGCATCGGGAATGAAAGCGCTTCGTCAAAAACCACCAGGATATCCCATAATGTGGTTAGTTTTTTTTGTATCACGTCAAGCTGTTCTTTCATTTCATTACTTTCATAATTTTTGAAGAGCTCCCTTCTTGTTTTAGCTACCACTCCAGCGGATTCTTCCACGAGTTCATGCATTCTTAGAGAGAGTTCTTTGATGAACTCTTCTCTTTTAGTGGCTGGTCCCATAGCCATGTTTCCTTTTACATGCTTTAAAGGTCGGTAAATACCAGCATATAGCCTTATAAGCCTAATCCAGAAGTCCACCAGAAGTTTGAAAGAAATCTCGGATTCCTCATTAAGACTGTATTCGAGAACTATGGATTCAGAATTGCCCTCTATGATATTCTTAACAACCGGTTCTTTGAGATGGCCTATATCCGTATGCTCCCCTTCAGCATACAGCCTAAGGCCGCTTAAAATGCGATATTCCAGAAGTTTTTTCCCGGTTTCCCATATGAATTCGAAGCTGTCAGCTCTTGTTATCAGAAACCTGTTCAATATTGTTAGAAACTCAATTTCCACCTTTCTAACTATGTTGCTTTTTCTCTGGCCTTCTCCCACAAGTTCGTCTTTTATGTTTTCAAGGTTTCTTTTTTGAAGCTCAACAATATAATGTCCTTTTTGGGCTGGAGAAAAAATCACTGTGTAGTATTCTTGGCTGCTGAGCACTATTTTCCTGTGTCTTCTGCCAAAGAAAGTTAGAGGGTAACGGTGTTTCATTGCATCTATAACTATGTTCTTGATATTTTCGTTCATGATCTCAAAGATGTTTGAAACTTCGCCGAAATTCGCTTTGAAACGAGAATTCTTGAACAGTATATTGCCGCTGCTATCTATTTCAGCGATTGAAAAGGTCAGATAATCTGCAAAGTTTTCAGTCATTGATTATCTCTCCCAGCTTTTTTACGATTGCGGAATATGCCTCTTTGCTGAATGCTAAAAGCAAGTAACCGTGAACTTCGATTTCCTTTATTTCAAAATATACTTTGGTAAAAAAGAATTCTTTTTCCATAAGCTCCGGTTCCATTTCGAAGGTCACCATTGTGGGAAGTTCGTACTCCAGTTCCAAATTCAAAAAATCGGCAAACACTGCTATTACATTACCGGAAATGATGTTCCCCACTTCGAGGAAAGAATCTACGAGGTCGTATTCCTGGTAATCCCTAACCGCATCAGAAGAATCAAGGGTGGCTAAAAATTTCAAAAATTCCGTGTCTAACATGGAAAAATAAAAACTGGCGTTAAAGGGTTTGCCGTTAACTCTCTGGCGCATCAGGAAATACTGTTTTTCAAATTTTTTTCCAAAGACACCTTTATAAATTTTGGTTATCCGTAGTTCCACAGTCATCCCGGACAGTTCTTCAAGTACCTTCCCAGCCTGAATAGCGCCAAGACTCAATATTTCCTTCAGACTATTGAGAATTTTTTCTTCCGGCATAATATGCCTCCTTCAAAGTGATTATTTTTTCTTCAGTCAAGGGTTTTCCAAGAAATACCTGTACCCCAAGTCGCTGCATTTTCTCTTTCATTTTCTCTTGAACATTTGCGCTGAGAACAGCCAAAAAGGCTTCTGGGGCTTTTTTTAGTATCTTCTTTATTACTTCTTCAGCTGAAATTCCCGGCATAAGCAGGTCGGTGATCACCATCTGGTACTCCTGGGATTTTTCAAGAGTCTTTTCTAAGTCTTCAGGTCCAATCGCATTAACCTCAGCTTCGGGAAAATGCAGTTTCAGGTATCTCGAAGTTATTCTTCTTGAAAGGCGCGAATCATCTATGAACAGTATCTTCATTAACATACCTCCCTGACTCTGTTTCTCACTGTGATATAATCATTATACCAAAATTGTAACAGGAGTTGAGATTCTAAATGAATAGGGAACATATCCTGGCTCTTTTGAATTCAGATGATTCTTTTGAAAAGTTACGGGCTCTAAAGTTTGTTCGCGAGCAGAGCATTTTCAATCTTTCTGATGTTCTCGTCGAGATGCTGAAAAACGAAGAAAACGAGCTGGTTTCAGAGGCAATTGTTGATACTTTAAAGAGCTTCGATGTTCCCGAAGTATCAAAAGATGTTTCTGCACTCTTTGAAGAAGATAGGTTACATTTGAGAGATCTTGCAGTTGTTATTTTGGCCCATCATAGAGGAAGTGCGGTTTCTGTATTAAGAGAAAGGTTAAAAGATGAAGACAAGCACATCAGAAAGCTCGCGCTGGACGCGCTAATACTAATGAATAACCCCGAAGTCATTGACATAATTTCGCTGGCACTTGATGACAGCGATACGAACAACGTAATCGCCGCCATAGAAACTATTGGTAACTTTGAAGCCCACGATTATACCGAAAGAGTGCTTTCCATATTGAAAGAATCAAAGGATAGCTTTTTGACTGTGTCCTGTCTTGAGACTCTTGTGAAAATCGGTGATGAAGACTCTTTCAAAGCAGTAAATGAAATCTTCCCTGATCCGGAATCCCTTCCAGACTTTTTTCTTATTCCCTATTTAAAACTGGCAATAAAATTTCCATACCGTGATTATCTTCAAATATTGCTAAAACTGACAGACAAGAGGGGAGAACCCTTTCACAGTGAAATAATTGCTCTCATGGAGAGCTATGTGGTTGCGAACAAAGTGCTCGAACCCTTTGAAAGAGAAAGGCTATGCTCCGCGGTATGGAAGCTCTTTCTAGGTAAAATCCCACCAGTGAGCAAGTATGAAGCAATCAAGCTCCTTGGAAAAATAGGGTGCAAAAACTGTGAAGAAAAGTTGATTTCTTTACTCAACAGTGAAAATTTCTTTGAGCAGATAGGTGCAATAGAGGCTTTGGCTCTTTTGAAATCAAAGCGAGGAATTAAAGCCATTAAGGAAATGCTATCCAGGTTTCCTTCTGAAGAATTAAAAGAGATAGCGCAAGAGGCGATAAAAAAAGCGAGTGAATAAAATGGAACTTAATATACATGACTTTGTGGAGTTAAGAAACATTGTTTATAGAAAAAGTGGCATATATTTGGATGACGGTAAGCTGTTGTTTTTGAAGCGCAGAGTGAACCAAAGGGTGGAAGATCTTGGACTGTCCTCAGTTTCAGATTACCTTAAGTTCCTCAAAATATTTGACAATAGAGGTATCGAAATTCAAAAGCTCATCAACCTTATCACTATAAATGAAACTTATTTCTTCAGAGAGTTTGCTCAACTGAGGGTCTTTGGAGAGGCGTGCCTGCCAGAGGCCGCAGAAAAAAAAGAGAAGATCAGAATCCTTTCTGCTGGCAGTTCGACTGGTGAAGAGGCCTATACCTTATCCATCATTGGGCTGGAAATGCTACCGCAAGGGTACGATTTTGAGATTTTTGGCATTGATATAGACAAAGCAGCACTTGAAAAGGCTAAGAAGGGGATTTACGAAGACAGAGCTGTAAAAGATGTGCCAAAAACGTATTTGAAAAAGTATTTTGAAAAGATTTCGGAAGGTTATTATATAAAAAAGACGCCCAGAAAAAAGGTGAAATTTTTACATTTGAACCTCAAGAACAACAGGGATTTAATAGAGTTGGAGAGATTCGACTTCATATTTTGCAGAAATGTTTTAATGTACTTTCCCATGGAAGACCGAAGGCGAATTGTGGAAAATTTTTATTTTGCCCTTAACCCTGGAGGATACATTTTTTTAGGAGCTTCAGAGTTTCTAAGCAGGATTACACAAGCCTTTATAATGAGGAAAATCGATGGTATTCACGTGTACATGAAGCCAGAGGGGTGATTCAATGCCAAAAGTATTGCTTGTTGACGATTCGGGTGTTACGCGTAAATTCCACTCCTATGTCCTCAAATCTGCGGGTTTTGAGGTTGTTGAAGCTGTAGAAGGGGCTGAAGCCCTGGATCTGCTTTTTTTGCATGGTGATTTTGACTGCGTAATAGCTGATTTGAACATGCCTGGAATGGATGGCATAACATTAATAAGAAAAATAAGGGAAAGTGAAGCCTTTGAAGAGCTTCCGATAATCGTCATAACCACCCTTGATAAGCCTGAAGACAAACGTAGGGGAATAGAAGCTGGAGCCGATTTTTATTTAGTGAAACCCGTTGATCCGAAATTGCTCATTGACAGTACCGAGCTCGCTATTGGAGAGTGAGATGATGAAAAGGGAAGAGGTAATAAACAAACTCCTAACATTACTTGACGAGGTTTCAAACAACCGGGAACTTCTTCCCGAGATAAAAAAGCTTCTCTATGAGCTTGGAGAATCGAAGACAGCTAACGAAATCGAAGAAATATTATCAGGAAAAGAAAAAGCCAGGAAAATCGATGAAATAAAAGCCAAATTATCTGAAGCTGTAAAAGCTGAAAACTTGGCTGACTCCCTTGAACCCGGTGGAGAGCTCGCAGAAGAATTCGTTACCGAATTTTTTGAAGAAGCCAAAATACATTTAGAGGAAACAGAACGACTTCTTCTGGAAATCGAGCAACATTTTTCTGTTGAAAAGCTAAAAGAGATAATGAGGCATTTTCACACGATAAAAGGTGATTCCTCGTTGGTAATGAATATGGTTGCCATGGGTGATAGAAGGAACCACATTTCTCTCATTAACAAACTCGCGCACACACTTGAAGAACTTTTTCAACATGCGCAGCATGACAACCCTTCCTATATACGCACTAAGTTAGATAGCATATTGCAGATCCTTGAATCATTGAAAACCGCTCTTGATAACACTGGAAAGCTTTCAATTCTAAAAAAACTCTGTGAAAGAGCGCAAAAGCTTTCGAAAAGTTCAGATAATATTCCCGATAGACCCTTTGAAGCAAACGAGGCTTTTCAGAATATATTGAATCAGTTCTTAGAACTTGCCGAAGACACTTCCATAAACCCCAATCAATTGAAGCGACTGGTTGTTAATGTGAAAAAAGGCCTTAAAAAAGCCGGAAAAAATGAACTCTGTGAATTGGTAGATGAAGTAATGGATTTACGTGAAAAGAAAGAACATCCAAAACTCAAAAACGCCATTCAGAAACTCAAAAGGCCTTTTGAAAAAACTGAAGGCTTTATCGCCATTCCCGAAGAACTTGAAACAAAAAGCGAAACCAGCGTGCATGAAAAATATGTCAGGGTTGAGCGTGACAAATTAGACACTGTATTAAACGAAGTATCAGAGCTTTCGAACCTTGTGCTTTCTTTGGAACAGTCTAAAGAACCTGAAACTCAGAGAAAACTCGTTAAAAATCTGAAAAAACTGAGTTCCGAGATGAGCAGAATGGTGATTTCCATCAGAGCAGTCAAAGCCGATGAACTGTTTAACCGTTTCAGGTTAACCGTTAGAAACTTTGCCCAAAAGCAGGGAAAAAGAGTACTTCTCCATGTGGAAAAAACAAATGTAGAAATAGACAGAGACATCGCAGACAACCTCGCTCCACTTCTCACACATCTTTTGCGAAACGCAATAGACCATGGGATAAAAACTCCGCAGGAAAGGAAAAAGCGCGGAAAACCAGAAGAAGGTCACATCTTCCTTAGAGCAGAGTATAGAGGCGGTTTCATCTTTATCGACGTTGAGGATGATGGTGAGGGCATTTCCGTCGAAACGGTGAAAGAAAAGCTCGTTGAAAAAAAGCTTGTAGCGCCTGAAAATCTAAAGAAATTTTCAACACAGGAAATTCTAAATTACCTATTTCTGCCCGGATTTAGTACAGCAGATAGAATTTCCGAGATTTCTGGCAGAGGGGTAGGGCTTGATGCCGTTAAAAGGGGTGTTGAGGATATGGGTGGTCGAGTACTGCTCAACAGCAAAAGCGGCGAAGGAACCACCATCACCCTGGCAATTCCGCTAACACTCTCATTAGTGAACTGTATTCTTTTTGAAGTGTCAAATCAAAAATACGCCATAAAATCCGATGAGATTTTAAGGACGCTGAGCTTTGCTCCATCTGAATTAGTGGATTATGGGGATTATTCGTTATTGAAACTTGGAGATAAAAGTATCCCTTCAATCTACCTTTCAGAGCTGTTTGGAACAGGGAAAGATGATTCAGTTCGGAAATCTGAAAGGAACTCTTTTTGGGCTTTTGTGATTTCCGATAGAAATGGCGATGAAATGGCACTGATTATCGATGAGATTATCTCGGAAGGAGAGTTCCTCATAAAACACTTACCCGGATTGTTGAAAGGGCTTTTCAGTGGAGCCATTTCTCTTGGTAGAAACGGGCTCGCTTTATTTATTGATTTGAATACCCTGATAAATATGCTTTAATGTACCTGCTGAAAATGCCGAGGGGGCGTTGTTGATGAGAAACAAAGTTCTTGTAGTTGATGACAGCAGCATGTGGAGAAATACTTTAAAAGTTGCACTGGAAAAGGCAGGATTTACAGTAATAACAGCCGTTGATGGTATTGATGCTTTGAATAAGTTCTTTCGTTTTTTGCCTGATGTGCTTGTCGTGGACTATTTGATGCCAAGAATGAATGCCATACAGCTTACGCAACTTATCAGGAGCTATTCGAGTTTTAAAGATGTGGGAATTCTCATACTCACAGGCACCTCAGAATTTGTCAATCAATTCTGGGCAAAAAAAAGTGGGGCCAACTTCTTTATGAAGAAGGATGAGGATTTTAAAAAGCTTACGGAAAATATCATAGTGTTTGCAGAGAACGAGTTGTTTCACGGCGGCTGGCACAGGGACATATACAAAATACATAAAGAACCCTTTGGCGAACTTTCCGACGTGCTGGAAGAGAAGTTAAAAATAGAAACAACAAATAGAGAAATCCTGTCATTGCTTAAAAGCCTCGAGGACGAGGATAGGGTTGTTAGTCAAATGAGCGCCTTAATTCGAGAATTTGTGAATTTCAACGTGATTTTGTGGTTGTTCATTTCTCCCGTTGCGGGAAGGATATACAGCTTTCCCAAAATAGGGAATTCATCCAATGAGCTGAAGAAATTATTAATGGGCAAATTGTTAAACCCGTTGACGCCATCAAAATGGCACTTTAAAGGAATATCATCGAAATCGAAAGTTGTTGAATTCAAAAATATTTTCACTTTTCCACTGAAAACAGATGGCATAGAAAATGGAATAGTCCTAATAGAGGGTGTTGAAAGCAAGGATTCTTTAGAAAATTTTATAGATTACACACTGGAGAGCATGAGCCTTCTGACTTATACAATGAATAACTTCTGGGAGCAAAGAGCCGCTTCGGAAACCGATTTCCTCACATCTTTGCCCAACAGGCGTGCGGGCATCATGAAGATAAAGGAAATGCTCTCATTGTATGAAAGAACTGGAATACCTTTTGCCGTAGGCATACTTGATATTGATGATTTCAAATTGGTAAATGATTCCTATGGACATAACGTAGGAGATGACGTTCTCAGAGAATTTGGAAGGATCATATGGAATGATATCAGAGAAACCGACCTTGCCTGTCGATATGGCGGTGAAGAGTTTTTATTGGTCTTTCCAGGGACAGTGATTGAAGAAGCATTGGAAATTGTTGAACGTTTGAAAAGGAGTTTTTCAAATGTGGACTGGAAAAATCTTCTTGGGCAGAACTTGCAGGTAACTTTTAGCGCGGGTCTTGCAACCGTGAGGAATGGCATGGGCTTATACGATATCATTGAGAAAGCGGATAAAGCTCTTTATAAGGCAAAATCTTCTGGAAAGAACTGCATAAAAACTGAGGAGTAACTGGGGGTGAAAACATGGCAGAAAAAAAGAAGCTGGAAACTCCAAAATCTTATACTGCTGGCAACAAAACTGCTTCAAGTCACATGAAATCGGGAATCGAAAAGAAGGCGAAGGAACATGCTAAAGCCCGCAGTGAGGCAAAACGGCTTGCTGCTTCAGAACGCGTTTCCTCGGCAGCTGAAGAACTACTCTCCAGCGTCCAAGAGATCAGCTCGGCTAGCGAGGAACTCAACAGGTCGATGATGCAAATAGCGGCAGGGGCAGAGCAATCCTCATCGGCTGCGGAAGAAACAAGAGTTGCGATAGGTCAGATAAACAAAAATATCAAAAGCATTCTCGACATGATCGACGATATCTTCGAAAGCTCAAAACTGAGTCAGGTTAGAGTGAATGCGATGATTGAAAGTGTCAGCGCAGTAATTTCCTCTCTGTCTGAGGTTTCCAAGAGAAATGAGGCCTCTGCAAGAACTATTGACAGATTGAAAGAAAAAAGCGACAGTGTTAAAGAAATCGTTTCCGCTGTGGCGGAGATAGCTGATCAGGTTGGGCTTTTGTCTTTGAATGCGGCTATCGAGGCCGCCCGGGCTGGAGAGCACGGGACAGGATTCGGAGCCATTGCGGAAGAAATACGAAAATTTGCAGAAATGTCTGAGGCAACTGCTGTGGAAGTTTCAAAAAAGGCTGACGAAATCCAGAAAGCTATCGACGAAGTCGTTAAGAACATAGAGTCAATCGTTTCCGACACTCTCAAAGATGTGGAAAACAGCACGGAAATCACGGCTCAGTTTGGTGAAATTATCGGCAAATACAACACGCTTGTAGAACATCTTAAATCTTCTGTCCAGTCCATCAACCGATTGAGCGAAATATCCAGTGGGTTCCTTGCAGGTGCTCAAAGGATAGCAGCTGCATCCGAAGAACTAAGCGCTGCTTCCGAAGAATCTTCAAAATCCATAAATGAACAGGTAAAGGCTCTTTCTGAAATTACCTTAGCTGCCCAGGAGCTTGTGGACCTCTCTATGGATTTAAGAGGGGCAGTTGATCCACAAAGGGCCTCCGAAATTCTTGCTGCTGCTGCTGAAGAACTTTCCGCAAACATAGACGAGGCATCAGCAAGCTCTGAACAAATCAGCACTGCACTCAAGCAACTCAGTTACTCCAGTTCTGAACTTTCCCATCAAATGGAAAGCATGGGAAGCATGGGCAAGGAAGCGCTAGAATTGCTAACGGAGCTTGACAAAACAATCACAGATGATGTGAATATGATGAAAGCTCTTTTGGAAATTGTTTTATCAAACCGTGAGAGAGTAGAAGCCCTCATAGGTAGGGTAAACCTGTCTGTAAAGGCTTTCAATAGCATAGCTGATAACTTGATTGAACTGTCAAATACTACCCGTGATATCAACAGGAACGTAGGAAGAATAGACAAGATATCCATCCAGACGAGCATGCTCGCTGTCACTGGATTCGTTGAAGCAGCAAGAATCGGAAAGCCTGGCGAAGGCTTTTTGGTTGTTTCCTCTGATATAAGAGAACTCGCAGATGAAACCGCCCGAAATGGCGAAGAGATCGAATCAGCGATTTATGCAATTCAGAGAGAAGTGGATCAAGCGTACTTTGAGGTAACTGATAACAGCCGTATTGTCATGGCAGAAGCACTCAAATCGGAAAAACTTATCCAATCGCTGAATGAAGTTGAAACTATTACCGTTAGTTTATCGGAAAAACTCGGAAAAATAGGTTCCATGGCAACCGAAATAGCAGGTGCTATGGGTCAAGTGCAAAAATCCGTAGAACAGGTTAACAGCTCGATACTGGAAAGTTCATCTGCCATTGAGGAAACAGCTAAAGCTGCTGAAGAGCAAGCACAAGGCATGGAAGAACTGACGAAATCCATTGAAGAGATTGCAGCCGTTTCTGATGAACTTCGTTCCAGATGGTAGCTCGGGGTGATATTATGACCGAAAAGATGTTTCTCTTCTCCCTGGGAGAAAGCCTTTTTGCCCTTGAACTAAAAAGGGTGGAGGAAGTTATAAGAGTGCCTGAACTTTTTAAAGTGCCTCTCACGCCGGAGTACATCGCAGGTGTGACCAGTTTCAGGGGAAATTTCATACCCGTTATCGACCTCCATCAGAGATTGTTTGGGAAGGTCTCTGCTATTACGCCGGAGATGCTTGTTGTTTGCAATTATGGTGAATATATAGGCTTTCTTGTAACAGAACGAAAGGGAATAGAAACTTTAAAGAAAGAACATTTGAAGGAATCCTCAGAAGAGTTCATCGAGGGGATCTATCTTGAAGGTGATAGAGAAGTAAGGTTACTCAATGCAGAGAACTTGGTAAAAGTTAAAAGGGTTGAAGAAACAAGTCGTCTCAGATCCACTGCTTCGAAGAAAACCCCAGTATCATCTACGGTAAAACAGCAAGAGAAGGGTTATCTTGTTTTCAAGATTGCCGGGAAAGAGTATGCCTTTCCACTCGATGCGATAGCTGAAGTAACAAGGGCTTCGGAGGTTAGAGAAGTCCCCAACCCCCCTCCTGGTGTTTTGGGAATTATTAACTGGAGGCAACTGGTCATTCCTGTGGTAGATACCAGCAAAGCTCTTAGCATGGAGCAGCGAAGCATAAAAAGAATGCTGATTGTCCAGCACAAAGGGCAGAAAGTCGCTTTTCAGGTAGAGGATGTTGCCGGAATAATGAAGATCCCAAAGGAAAGCATACAGCCGGCACCGGCGTATATTCGACGCAAAAATCACACCGAAGTTTCCGGAACCTACAGTTCTGAAGGTACGCTGATTTTGATACTTACACCTGAAGCCTTGCTGAATAAAGAAATAACGGAATTTGCCGGAGATAAGAAGAAAGTGGGTGAAGCCGCAATGAAAAGCCCAGCTGGTGTGATAGAAGAAAAATATCTATTTTTCAATGTTGGCGAATGGATTTTTGGGTTGAATGTGAAACACATATTAGAGCTAAAAAACAAAGAAGATATCACGAAAATCCCTCGCTCACCTGGTTTTTTAGCTGGCATTGTGGAAAAGCGTGGAAACATAATACCCATTATAGATACCAACAAACTATTTTCCCTTGGCCTAAATGAAGAATTAAAAAAGCTTGTAATACTCGAATACGAGAAAAACAAGACGCTTGGGTTACTAGCTGATAAGCTTTTGGGAATATATTCGTTGTCAAAAGAGGAAATCATGCCCCTTTCAGCGAGCTTTGAAGAAGCCGAGGTTGCCCGTTTCATAGAAGCCACAACGAAAATTGAAAACAAAGCAGCATTTCTTCTCAAACCAGAAAAACTTTTGAGAGCTGATGAAGCAAGAAAAGTAAACTCACGGATCAGGAAGTACAAAAAGGAGAAAAACACCTATGGAAAAAATCAGAGTTCTGGTAGTTGACGATTCGCCACTTACCCGCCGGCTTTTGAAAACGCTGCTTGAGTCAGATCCCAATATAGAAGTGGCAGGATTTGCCAGGGATGGTTTTGAAGCCGTTAAGACGGCGAAAGCTTTGCATCCCGACGTGATTACTTTGGATGTGATCATGCCTGAAAAAAACGGATTAGAAGCTCTTAAGGAAATTGTGGATGAAGCAATAGCCCCAGTGATCATGGTTTCAGTTGTAACTCAGGAAAATTCACAAGAAGCGCTGGAAGCGCTGGAAATCGGTGCTTTTGACTATGTTCCCAAACCAGATAGCAATACTATTACCACACTCATGAACATAAGAACCCCGCTCATATCAAAGGTAAAATCAGCTGCGCAATATTCAAAAAGCACAGCCCTTTTGAGACTTCTGAAAACCGAATCACCAAAAAGGAAAATAAAAGCAAAACCCGCTTTGGGCAGTGAAGTATTACCAACAGAGTTTTATGCTATTGCCATAGGCATTTCAACAGGAGGACCAAAAAACATTTATGACGTATTGCCCCAGTTGCCTGCAGACTTAAATGCTGCCGTGTTTCTCGTGCAGCATATGCCCCCTTCTTTCACGCAAAGTTACGCTGAAAGGCTCAACAAATACTGCCAGCTCAGAGTCGTAGAAGCACAGGAGAACTTACCAATAAAACCCGGAACGGTGTATGTTGGTAAAGGTGGCTATCATTTGAAACTGAGAAAATTGAATGATTCCCAATACGCCATTCACCTTTCAAAAGTACCGAAGCATACATTCATGCCTTCGGTCGATATAATGATGGATGCGGTTCTTGAAATCTTTGGAAATAAAACCATCGGAGTTCTCATGACAGGCATGGGAGACGATGGAGCAAGGGCTATGGTGCGCATCAATAAAACAGGTGGCTACACGATAGCAGAATCCAAAGAAACCGCTGTAGTCTTTGGAATGCCACAAGAAGCGATTAAGCTTGGAGGCGCAAGAACTGTTTTGCCTTCTCACAAAATCGCCGAAGAGATTGTTAAAAAAGTTGGTCAAATTCCTTAGAAATAATCCTTTTCTTCCAACGCACCAATTACCAGCTTGCCCTTTTCTATTGCTTTGAGGCAGGCATCAACAACCTGCGGATCATAAAGCTTACCTCTGTTTTTTTTAAGTTCGTCGAGTGCTACTTCAAGTCCGAGGGCAGGCCGGTAGGGCCTGTGATTAGTTATGGCATCCAGCACGTCTGCTACAGCCAATATACGTGCTTCAAGCAAAATTTCATCTTCTTTCAACCCATACGGATATCCAGAACCATCAAGCCGTTCGTGATGTTGCCTGATGAT
>Ga0190334_1000852_pt1 | contig 13826 bp, 9 predicted proteins | sample 48720478_MG_FD_161270 | JGI IMG/M metagenome (GOLD analysis project Ga0190334, IMG submission 161270) | Hydrothermal vent sediment bacterial communities from Southern Trench, Guaymas Basin, Mexico - 4872-04-7-8_MG | ecosystem: Environmental > Aquatic > Marine > Hydrothermal vents > Sediment ...
CCGGTTCGGGCGGGAAGATGTAGGTCCCGCGGGCGATGTACTCCTTCAGGATATCGTTCTGGATCGTACCTCGTAGCTGGTCTGGGCGGACGCCCTGGCGTCGGGCCACAGCGATATACATGGCCAACAGGATGGCCGCCGGCGCATTGATGGTCATGCTGGTGGAGACCTGATCGAGGGGTATACCCTCGAAGAGAGTCGCCATGTCCTCCAGGCTACATATCGAGACGCCCACCCTGCCGACTTCGCCCGTCGCCAGGGGGTGATCGGCGTCGTAGCCTATCTGCGTGGGCAGGTCAAATGCGACGGAGAGCCCGGTCTGTCCCTGCTCGAGCAGGTAGCGGAATCGCGCATTGGTCTCCTCGGCGGTGCCGAAGCCGGCATATTGGCGCATGGTCCACAGCCGGGCCCGGTACATGGTGGGATAGGCGCCGCGCGTGAAGGGGAATTCACCTGGAAAACCAAGCTGTGCAAGGTAGTCGTGCTCTCTCGGGAGATAGACTCGCTCGAGGGGGATGGCCGAAGCGGTTTCGAAGCGCTCCTTCGTCTCTGGACGCCGGGCGAGCGCGGATTCGAGAACCTCCTGCTGCCACCGACGGAATTCGGCCTCGAGCTCAGGACTTCTCTTCACGCGCCGTCTCCTTGCGCTTCACCACGTCACGAAGGGTTTCTTCGATGAGGTCCTTTGCCCCGTCCGGCAGCGCGCCGAAGGCCTCAAACGTGGGGTGCTCTGCTGCCAGCGCCAGTCGGGCTTTCACATGGATGAATAGATCCAGATAGGTCATCTGGATGCGTTCTTCCCAATCGAATCCCAGAGCCTGGCTTGCCCGGCGCACTGATTCGAGTGACGGTCCTTCGATCTCCACAAAGCAGCCATAGGGTAGCTCGTCCAACATGACCTGGACATCTTCCATTGCGAAGACCTCGCGATATTTCTCGTAGCGACTTGTGACCACGAAGCCCAGCGACTTGAGCAGCGAGGCGGCGGCTGCGAGATCGTTGACTTCAACCTCGATTTCGTGACGAGCCTCGAACTGCCCATCGGCGCGCTTGTACGTCAGAGTCGCCCGGCGCGCCTGGCGCAGGCGCAGAATGGCCTGCTGCGCGGCCAGGGAGCCCTCAGGGGTGTCGAACCGCAGGTTGCGCTCCAGGAGACGGGGGCTGAGAAGCCACCCGCCTCGGGAAAGCATCTTCTTGCGGATGCCGGCCAGATGGGGTAGGTGATATTTGACTTCGTATTCCATGGGATTTTCTAGATGAGAGTCAGCAGGACTTGATTTTGATCGACACTGTCGCCGGGCTTGACGCGCAGACGGCCGATGCGGCCGGGGCGCGGCGCCTTGAGTTCATTCTGCATCTTCATCGACTCAAGTATGATGAGATTGCCGCCTTTTTCCACATCCTGGCCTTCGGCCACCGGGATGGAGACGATCAAGCCGGGCATGGGAGCCTTGAGGTGATATTCACCGCTCTGGGCCTGCACGCCGCCGGTGCTTTGTCGCAGGCGGGCCTGGCGCTCATCTTCGACGACGACGTCGAAGAGCTGCCCACGCAGCAGCACTTGAATGGGGCTCTCGCCGGAATAAATCAAGGCCTCATAGGATTGGCCGTCCAAGAGCAGAGAGTAGATCGGCTGGCCGGCCACCGATTGAAAATCGGCCGCGAAGCTCTCGCCATTCACGGCCACCTGGTTGTTGGGGCGAATCTCGATCTTGAAGGTCTGGTCTTCGATGGTGGCGATGTACTTCATTAAGCCTCCTAGATGTCAGCCGTCAGCGCTGCATGCGCTCCCAGCGCCCAACCCATTTCCAGTTGCTGGTGTCGCGGGAGGCGGGGCGGATGATCTCGGCCGCCTGCTGGCTTTCGCGGTGAGCGACGAGCGTGGCCATGATGGCGGCGATGGTCGTGAGTTGTTCGCGTTCGGCGTTGGCCTCATCCATCGCGAAGCGCTCTTCGACAAAGCGTGTATCGAACTGCCCGGCGATGAAGCGGTGAGAATCCATGATGCGCTGGTGGAAGGGGATATTGGTCTTCACCCCCAGGATGCGGTACTCCTCCAGCGCCCGGCGCATGCGTAAGATGGCCTCGCCGCGCGTTTCGCCCCAGCAAATAAGCTTCGAAATCAGCGAGTCGTAATAGGGCGTGATTTCCAGGCCGGCGAATACGCCCGTGTCCACGCGCACGCCCGGCCCGGTGGGCGGGATGATGGAGTTCAGTACGCCGGTCGATGGCATGAAGTTGCTGTAGGGATCCTCGGCGTTAATCCGGCATTCGATCGCCCATCCGTTGAGGCGGATATCCTCCTGGGAGTATCGCATCTTGCGGCCGCGAGCGATGCGGATTTGTTCCTTGACGATGTCCACCCCGGTGACCAGCTCGGTGACGGGGTGCTCCACTTGCAGGCGCGTGTTCATCTCCAGGAAGTAGTAATTTTCGTCCTTGTCCACCAGGAACTCGATCGTGCCGGCGTTGAGGTAGTCTACGGCGCGGGCGGCCTTGCAGGCCACCTGGCCCATGCGTTCGCGCAGCTCTTCATTCATGAAGGGGGAGGGGGCCTCTTCGAGAAGTTTCTGATGCCGGCGCTGGAGCGAGCATTCACGCTCGCCGAGGTGGATGACATTCCCGTGGTCATCGGCCAGGATCTGGAACTCGATATGGCGGGCATTGAGCAGGAGCTTCTCGAGATAAACGTTGCCGTTTCCGAAGGAGGCCTCGGCCTCCCGGCGAGCGGCCTGGAGCAGACCGGGCATCTCCTCCAGCGAACGCACCTCGCGCATGCCCTTGCCCCCGCCTCCTGCGGTGGCCTTGATCAAGAGCGGGAAACCGATATCGGGTGCCAGGGCCAGCAACTGCTCATCGCTCAGGTCTCCTTCGGCCTCCGTTCCGGGGACGACGGGCACGCCCGCGGCGGCGACGGTGGCCCGCGCAACTCCCTTATCGCCCATGGCGGCGATGGCCGAGGGCCGGGGACCGATAAAGACCAATCCGGCGTCGATCACGGCCTGGGCAAAGTCATCGCGTTCGGCCAGGAATCCGTATCCGGGATGGATGGCGCCGGCCCCGCTCTTTTTGGCTATTTCGATGATATTGTCCCCCCTCAAATAGGAATCACGCGCCGGTGGTGGGCCCAGCAGGTAGGCCTGGTCGGATTGCCGAACATGAAGCGCGGCCCGGTCCGCCTCTGAGTAGACAGCGACGGTCTGCAAGCCCAATTCCTTGCATGCCCGCAGGATGCGAACGGCGATTTCGCCGCGGTTGGCAATCAAGACCTTGTTGAACATCTTGCCTCTCGATTCTCACTCGATGGGCCGCTCATCCAGCCCTCCACCAAGAAACGCCAGGACCTGGCGGTTGAAGTTTTCCGGGATTTCATGCGGCGGCATATGGTAGACGCCTGGTATGAGCCAGAGCCTGCCGTTTTGCACTCCCTCAGCGATGTCGATGGCGTGCTGGGGCGTGGCATGCTCATCCAGCTCGCCTTGAATCACAAGCGTCGGGCAGCGGATTTGCGGGAGCATGGATTGCATGCTCAGGGAGGACACCTGGGCGTTCATCCATTGCCCTATCCAGGCATCCACGAGGGCGGGGGCCCGGGCGCCGTGTTCTCTTTGCAGCGCGGCGGCAAGGGGTGGCCTGCGGGCCTGCTCGGCAATCATCCGGAGCCCCTCCGCCATCTTGGGCTCAATGTAAATATGCGCGGCCACCACAACCATGCGCTCCACGCGCTCCGGATATTCGGCGGCCATCAGCAGCGCAATCGTGCCCCCATCGCTATGTCCCACCAGACTGACGCGTGCCAGGCCCAAAGCCTCCAGCAACTCGATCGCTTCGTGCATGTCCTGCAAGAGATAGCCGGCCTCGAAACCGGGGCGAGGATCGGAACGACCGTAACCCCAGCGGTCGTAAGCGATGACCTGCCAACCCGCGGAGGCAAAGGCCGGGATCTGGCGTCGCCACGAGTGGATCGATCCCAGGCCGTGGTGCAACAGCACCATTGCCGGGGCCTCTGGGTCGCCATAGCGCTCCCAATAGAGATGATGGCCCCTGATCATTGTCCGGCCGACGGAGGCAGGGGCAGGAGCCTGGTGGCGCGCTGACTCTCTAGAGGGGGATGTTCCCATGCTTCTTGGCCGGATTGGCATCGCGCTTGTTGGCTAGCATCTCGAGCCCATTGATCAGCCGCGGACGCGTGTAGCGCGGCTCGATAATATCATCGATGTACCCGCGAGACGCGGCGATGTAGGGGTGGGCGAACTTCTTCCGATACTCTTCGACCAGCTCAGCCCGGTGCTTGTCCGGATCCTCGGCCGCAGCGATCTCCTTGCGGAAGATGATGTTCACGGCGCCCTCCGGCCCCATGACGGCCAATTCGGCCGAGGGCCAGGCGAGATTCAGGTCCCCACGGATGTGCTTGGATGACATAACATCGTAGGCTCCGCCATACGCCTTGCGGGTGATCACCGTGATCTTGGGCACCGTCGCCTCGCAGTACGCGTAGAGCAATTTGGCCCCATGGCGGATGATGCCGCCATGCTCCTGGCCCGTGCCAGGCAGAAATCCGGGGACGTCTACGAAGGTGATGATGGGTATATTGAACGAATCGCAGAAGCGCACGAAGCGAGCGGCTTTGTCGGAGGAGTTGATGTCCAGCACACCTGCGAGCACGGCTGGCTGATTAGCCACGATGCCCACGCTATGCCCTCCGAGGCGGGCGAAGCAGGTGACGATATTTGGGGCGTAATTCTCGTGGATCTCGAAGAAGGCCCCGTCGTCGACGATCATGCGGATGACCTCGCGCATGTCGTAGGGTTTGCTTGGGTCGTCGGGGATGAGGGTATCCAGGGCATCCTCGGTTCGAAGGCGATCGTCGCCTGTGGCCACAAAGGGCGGGTCCTCCATATTGTTCTGCGGCAGGTATGAAAGCAACACGCGGATCATATACAGGCAGTCGGCCTCGCTGTCGGTCACGTAATGGCAAACGCCGGAAGTGCTTGCGTGCACATCCGCTCCGCCGAGTTCCTCGAAGGTGACCTCCTCGTGCGTGACGGCCTTGACCACATCGGGACCGGTGACGAACATATAGGATGAGTTCCGGACCATGAAGATGAAATCGGTGAGTGCCGGTGAGTACACCGCCCCGCCCGCGCATGGTCCCATGATGGCGCTGATCTGGGGAATCACTCCGGAGGCGAGGGTGTTGCGCAAGAAAATATCTGCGTAGGCGCCAAGCGAGACGACACCTTCCTGAATGCGGGCTCCGCCCGAATCATTGAGGCCGATCACCGGAGCACCATTCTTCAGTGCCATGTCCATGATCTTGCAGACTTTCTCGGCGTGGGCCTCGCCTAGGCTGCCGCCGAAGACCGTGAAGTCCTGCGAGAAGACATACACCAGGCGGCCGTCGATCGTACCCCATCCCGTGACGACGGAATCGCCCAGATATTTTCGCTTGTCGAGGCCAAAATCATGCGTGCGGTGGGTGACGAACATGTCCGTTTCCCGGAAGGAACCCTTATCGAGCAGCAGTTCGAGCCGCTCCCGGGCCGTCAGGCGGCCGCGCTCATGTTGCGCCTTGATCTTATCTGGACCCCCACCGAGCTGGGCCTTCTTGCGTTGCTCGATCAAGCGCTCAATCTTGGACGAATTACTCATGCAAATCGCTCCTCAAATAGACCTTCACGGAAGGACGGCTCAGGAGCCACCATGCCAGCGCGGCGCCGGCAAGTACCCCCACCGCTGCCAACGGGAATGAGCGCCTGCTAAGGTCGCCTTGCGCAAGGAGTGCCCGGTCTGTGAGAAACCACAAGGGAATCCCGATAGCACCCAGCCGTGCGAGTGGCAAGCTCCACGGCGCGCCCACGAAGAGGGCCACGGCCGCCACGCTCCCCGCAAGCGCCCAGATCACATTCTTGATGAGCAAGTAACCCCGGGGGACCGTAAAGGGCAGGTCGGGCAGTGCGAACCAGGCCAAGACGGCCGCGACATGCACCGCTGAAAAGATTAACACCCCTGCGCTCAGGCAGGTTACGGCCTTTGGCCTATGCCGGGATCTCAAGGACGATCTTTCCAAGTTGCTCACCTTGCTCGAGCCGCCGTTGGGCGCTGGCTGTCTCCTCCAGTGGGAAGACACGATCAATCACGGGCCGCAGCGCTCCCTCGAAGACGAGGCCCATCACGGTGGTGAAATCCCGGATCGTGCCCATGGTTGAACCCAGAATGGAAAGGTGCTTGCCGAAAATATAGCGGTTATCGAGGGAAAGCTCTGGCCCACCAGTGTTCCCGACCGTGAGGATGCGCCCACCCTTCCTCGCCGCCCGCAGGCTCATCATCATCGTGGGAGCGCCGACGTTGTCCACCACCACATCCACCCCCTGACGGCCTGTGGCGAGGAAGACCTCTTTGGACCAATTGGCCTCCTGGCTCCGGTCGATGCATACATCCGCGCCGAGGGATCTGGCCAATTCTAGCTTGGCGGGGCCAGATCCCACAACAAAGACTTTGGCGCCCGCAAGCTTGGCGACCTGGATCGAGGCCGTGTTCACGCCGCCGGAAGCGCCCACTATGAGTACGCTCTCGCCAGCTCGAAGATGGCCGCGGGTGATCAGCGAGTGCCATGCGGTGTGGAAGACAAGTCCTGCGGCTGCGGCTTCGGCAAATCTGAACCCCTCGGGCAAGGGCAGCAGGTTGCGGGCCGGGACCACGACGTATTCCGCCAGCGTCCCGCGTCGGGTCTCTCCCAGCAAATGCCAATTCCGGCAGAGGTTATCCCGGCCTGCCAGGCAGTAGCTGCATTTCCCGCAGCTCAGATTGGCGTTGATCACCACCCGCTGCCCGGCCTCGAGGTCTTCCACGCCGGCGCCCACGGCCGAGATGACGCCAGCGCCGTCGGCACCCGAGATGTGCGGGTACTCCAGCTTCAGCCCGGGCCATCCCCTGCGCACCCACAAATCCATATGGTTGAGCGCCGACGCATGCAGCCGAACTTGAGCCTCTCCGGGGCCTGGCTCAGGGGTTGGAAAGTCCTCATACCTCAGAACCTCCGGGCCGCCGTGGTCGTAGAACAGAACAGCCTTCACGGATCGCACTCCTTTCGCCGTCGAGCAGGATCAAGGCTGCCACCGGTATTGATAGAACAGCAGCCGTCCGTGTCGATTATAGCCTGCCCGCAGCTGGCCTCCAGGATAAAGGCGAGGGATCGCTTGAATCGCCTGGCTTTGCTCAGGCAGGATGAAGAAGATGCGAGGGGAAGCGCTCGAGTGGCTCGCTTTCGGAATGCGATAGGGTGCCTCGAGGTCGGTCCCCCGCACGCCGGGAAGCAAATAAGGGAGGCTGGGGATCGAGTCGAACGCCATACGCTCACCGCCGATGAAATAGATCTGCGTACCGGGCCCCTCCTCGGCGAGAATCTCGATCATCGCCTGGGTGACCTCGCCGTTCAAGCTGCCATACTCCTCACGAGGGAAGTAATCGAGGAAAAGATGCCGCGCGTTTTCCCCGGCCGCGAGAAGGACAAGCAAGCCGGTGGCAAACATCGTGGCTTTGGATAGGGAGGGCCGGGAAACCTCGGCCCAGCGCAGCCCTGCTTCTAAAGGGAGGATAAGCAAGACGGATAACATCGGCGGCAGCAGCAGCATGCGCTGGGCATTTGGCGCTTGGATGGAAAGCCCGCCCACAACCAGCGTGGCAGCCAGGGATAGAAGCGGCAGAAGCCGTGCCGGGGCGCTGGGCCTGATCAAAGCCATCGCCAGCCCCAGGAGGATGAGTGGCAGGGATATCCCGAAAAGCATGGGTACACCGGGATCGTAGTAGACACCTTGGAGCGCCGCGACGCCGAGCCCGAGGAGGGTGATCCAGGTCTGCTCGAGAATCAGTCCCAGCGGCGTGGTGCCCAATGCTTCTGCCGCTGGCCCGAGCCATCCCGGCACGAGCATCGAGACCCTGCTGGCGGTGAAAAGCAGGCTATCCGGGTGGTGGGCGTAAAGGATTAGGAGCGGCATCGCCGTGGCTCCGGCCATCAGAGCCGCGGACGTCAATCCTGGCAGTCGCGAATGTGAATCCGCCTGGATTCGGCGCAGCGAAAGGCACCACAATGCCAACAGGATCGGGATCAGTCGCGAGGTTGTATAGAAGAAAAGCGAGACACCTACCGCAAGCCCGGCGAGCTGGAAGAAGATGCGCCGGTTTTGGCGCCAGCCGCGATAGAGGGCCGCCGCGGACAGCGCCAGGAAGAGGCCGTCAAAGATGTTGTTGTAGGCCACACGGCTGAAAAAGACATGCTGATGGAAAGCGGTGAGCCAGAGAGCCGCCATCCAAGCGGCCCGGCGGCCGAGCATTTCGCGCACCAGCCAGTAGGTGGCAGGGATGGTCAGAGCACCAGCTATGGCGGAAGGCAGCCGAATGGCGAGAACCGTTCTCCCTAGGAGCACTTGGGCACGGGAGAGCAGCCAGAAGTACAGGGAGGGAAAGGAGAACCAGCCCAACCCGAGGAAGTTGTCCCGTTGACCGTCGAGGAATTCCCAGGCGGTCAGCCCGGCGGAACCCTCATCCCCGCTCAGCACGTAGGGCATGCTCTCCACGCGCCAGGCCCGGATGAGGAAGGCGATGCACGTAAGTAAGAGCAAAAGGCCGAGTTCCCCTGGCGATATTCTTACGCGACTTGCACCCTGCGAGGGGCTGCGCGTCCCCAGATAGACAAGCAGGATCCCGGCGAGCCAGAGGGGCGTCGCCAGCGGGCTGTGGACGCTTGAGCCGTCGCCGGCCGCGGCGCGAGAGGCGACCGCCAAACCCAGACCGAGCGGTATCAGAGGTGCCTGCGCCGGCGCGATCTCCCACCAGTCTGCAAGCCGGGAGAGCAGGGCCCGCAGATGGATCGATAAGGAGCTTTGCACCAGGAGCAAGGCCCCCCATGCTGCCAGCAGAAGACCCAAGAAGAGCAGGCTCAGATTCAAGGCCAGGAATGGGCTTGCGCGCAATAAATGCATGGCCGTCAGCACGAGGGCGAGCGCGCCCGCCAAGGGCGGGGTTGCCATCGATCGAATCACCTTAGAAGGTGCAGCCATGCCAGGGTTGTCCCTTCTCGCGGGGCCTACCAGAGCTCGATCTCGCGAAGGTGGATCTTCACCGGGTCGCCTTGTTCGAAGCTTAAGATCTCGATTTCGATCGCATGAACTTCCAGGAGAGGGGCGCTGAGCGCCACCTTCACGGTGGGGTCGTCTGGAAGGTCGCGAAAGGCCTCCACCACCTCGAGCGGTTCTGGCTCCTGGAGGTCATAGGCGCGCAGAGTAACCTGGAAATCCATGCTACCGGTGGTCAGGCGGATGCCTTGCAGCGGCCGCGGGCGCGAGAACTCCAGCCGGAAGCGGGCTGGGTTGGCGGAGTGAACCCTGGCCAGGGTGAAAGTATCTTCATCGAAGAGATGCTCGACGCCGCCCATGTCGAAGTACGGGTGCGTGACGGCCACCAGGAACTCATCCAATTCAAGCACGTCGGTGCGGGGGCGCTGCCGTTCGGCCTCTTCGGCCGCGAAGAGGGCGTCCGCCTCCTCCGAATACCCCATGCTCAAGAATACGAATCCCGGATCGCCGTTCGGATAAGGGATTGTTTGGTGGACCTCGATCAGGCCGATCTTGGGGTCTTGAAGCACGTCCTGGTATTCCTCGAGCGTGAGGACGAAGAGGATGTGGTCGTCGAGCGGTAGCCGCCGTTCCAGGAAGGGCGCGGCGCTGCTCATGTGCACGGGGGCTTCATCTGGCAGGAAGAAACGCTTCAGGATGTCGGCGCCATTGGCCCAGGACGGGCTGACGTAGATTGTCTGCTCTGGTTTGGCCTCGAGCATGTTGCCGACGGTTGTGAAGACTTGCCGGGCTCCATATTGCATGCCGCCGAGGCCATAATTGTCGTACCAGGTCGGTCCATTTATCAGCGCATCGCCGAGCATGCTGCCGTGGACAACAATGAGGAAAGCGAAGAGGGAGCCCCAGACAGGCACTTCGCCCCACCGTCTCGCCAGCGGTGTGCACACAGCCCGCAGGCCGAGTGTGATGAGTATCGCCGCCGGCAGCGTGAACACCAGCACGCGGGTGATGCCGATATCGACCATGGCACCACCCAGCGGGGAGACCAGCCCCAGCAGCAGGATCATCCGATGGGCCGGGTCTCGCACCCTGCGCGCGGCGATGGCCAATCCGAGGGCCGCAAAGGGCAGGGTAAACAGGGGCAGATGACCGTAGCCCTTCATGAGATGGCGCGGCAAGTCGCCTGGATTCGGCCAGAACCAATATCGAGGGCTGAGGCCCTTGAGATAGAGCGATACGAAGCGTTGGAGCTTCGCGAGTAGGGGGATCTCATGCAACCAGTAGGTGTCCAGCATACGGAGCTGGAAATAGCTCTCCTGGCGGTGCTGAAGCTCGAAACGGAGATAAGGCACAGCCAGCACTATGGCCAGCAAGGCTCCCCACAGGAGGGCCCGGCGGTGGCGCCAATGATGACGGATGTCGAAAAGAAACAGCAAGGCACCGAAGGAGAGGATGACGAGCTGCCCTCCGCGGTAGCTGTAGAAGGCCAGGGCCCCAAAGAGGATCGAGGTGTAAAGGTGCCGGAGCTCGCCGGCGCGATAGCGGGCGTAGAAATAGGCCACCCAGGCCATCATGGAGACGAAGATCACCGTCTCGAAGGCGGTGCGTGAGTGCAGGAACCAGGCCGGCAGGCTGGAGAAGACCAGCACACCCGCCCACGCATGACGGTATCCGAAAGCCCTCCGCAGGAGCAGCCCCACGGCCAGCGCACCGCTCATGCCGATGAGCACCGAGACAGCGCGGGTGACGAAGACTGATTTCCCGAAGAGCAGGTAGGGAATGACCTGCAGATATACGGAGAGGCTGAGGTTGAAGAGCGAGGCGTTCTCGAAATAGGTGGGCAGGAAGACGCCGTCGTAGCCGTGGAAACCGTCGCGGACCAGGTCGGCCGCCAGGACTGTCTGCACGGCCTCATCGCTGAAGAAGTAGATCGGGAAGGAGGCCAGGCCGATGATGCGGACAGCCAGGTAGACCAGCAGCGCGACCAGGATCAAACGAGTGGGCTTGCCAGGGCTTTGCAGCGCCCAGGAAATCCGGGCGACAATGGCCGGGATGAGGCATCGGCCGGCGACTTCCGTTTCGTGGGCGGAAACCTCCGTCGTTTCGGCTTTTGGCGTGAACTCCAATGGATTAGGCTCTTCTGCCTCACTCGGCATGCCCTCGGAAGTGCCTCCGGAGGAAAACCAAGCCTCCGGCATCCGGTTATACTGGCGCAGATGGGTTTGGCTCCATAAGGCAATCTGGGATGGTGTCAGCCGGCGGAGGATCGATCCCCACGGCGCAAAAGGCACAAAACGGGTCCGTCGTAGCCAGGAGATCATGACCAGCGTGGTTGCCAAAGACACCACAACGCCCAGGTAGAACTCCACTGGCTTGAACACGAATTCATATAGATGCGTACCGGGTTCGAGCGGAACCGCTATGAAGCCGGATGCGTTAAGGATCGACGTCCGATATCCGTCTCCATAGGCAACCCATCGTGGATAGTAGCTGGTCAGGAGCACCAATGTCTCGTCCGACTCGGCTTCGACAATGGCTTTGATTTGATTGACTGTAGGGTATACAGTCGGCACAGGAGAGATCTCCTCGATCGTTACCGGGCCGGCATCTGGGCGCTCAAGCAGTTCGATCGTTGGGATCTTGAATGCCATCGGAAGACTTCTTGGCAGGGCATAAATCCTTCTTCCGCCAACGTCGGCCACCACCATGGCCCCCTCATCCGAAGGAGGGGGCTGCTCGGGGGCCTGCACGATGTAATGGGGCCTTGGCTCAATGGGCCTTGATAGGTCCCATGCTTCCCGCCGGATGCGCCTGATCTCGGTGAAGTGGTACCAGGCATCCATGAAACGGATCTGGTTGGAGATTAAGGCATCATGGGCTTCGTTGTTGGGGTTGTGCCTGACGAAGTACACACCAGGGTCGTTGGCGCGCAGCCAACGCGCGGCCAAATATGGTTCTTCGTTCCGTGGCTTGGCCTTAATGATCGGGCGGTGGGTGAAGAAGAGGTCTGCGGTGCTTAGTGCCATCGCTCCAATGAGGGCCAATTTCCCAAGTTGCAAGGTCCGCGCATTGGCAAGATGTATGGTGAAGGGCAGTTGCAGGGCCGGTCGTTTCTCCAGCCGCTTGATCAAATTGTCTAGAACAAGCGCTGCGAGGACCAGGACCGAGAAAATAACATAGATCAGGATGCGCAGCAGGTGCCGGAACTGGGCCAGGAATTCGGTTTGAGCGAAAGCCTCCTTCCACGGCATGTACTCCAAACTGATCCATAGAAGACTGGCAGCCAGAATCGCCATGAATGGGGCTGCCCGACGATCCTGCTTCCATGGCAAGCAAGGAAGAAATGCAGTCGTGAGGACTGGGAGCCATCCGATATATGCGTAGTATTCCTCACGTGCGGGCAAGGCACGGAAAGCATCAGGACGAAAGGTATCCTTCGAGGTCAGGTCCAAGAAGATCTGCCACAGGGTGTGCGATCCCACGATGTCGCGAGCTTTGTTGATGTAGGGGCGATATTGGAGAAGCGGTAGCCATTGTATGGCTGTAATGCCCAGCATCAGCAAAGCGATCCACAGGGAGCTCCTGACCTTCCGGATATCGATGCGAAGAATGGGTGTTGTGCGGCTGATCTTGATGCTGGATGTGGATGCAAAGAGGGCTAAGGCCAGAATCGTGTAGAAGGCGTAGTAGGCGTTGCCAGAGAATAGGATCATTGCAAAGCAAATGGCTGTGAGAACCGACATGCTGCGTTCACCGGTCTCAAGCGCATGGATGTAGGATCCGAAGGTCCATGGGATCCAGGCAAAACCAAAGATGAAGAGGTATTGCCCCTGGAAGAAGCGCGCGACCGGTTGGCCAGCCATCGCAAACATCAAGGCAAGCCAAAGCCGTGCCCAGCGCCCAAGACCGAGTCCACAGCCCAGCCACCACATGCCCAAGGCGCCCAAAATGAAGCTGAGTGCTAGGGCCAGCTTGAAGCCATTCCAAACGCCCAGAAGCAAGACGGGAAGGCTTACGACGGGGTTATAGAGATGGAGCATCGGATCGGCGATGAAAGGGTGTCCAGTGTCCAGATAAGGGTTCCAGAGAGGGAACACCCGTGCATCTCGGAGCGAGTGTGCCAATACCCAGTCCAGAAATTGGAAGACCTCTGCCTCGTTTCCCGGCAGGCGCGTTGGCTCACCGAAGTCTAGGATTTGCGAGCAGAATGCCAAAACGACGATTGAGATGAGCGTTAGCTCTGCCAGAGCCGCCAGGGGAGGAACATCTATTCCAAGCTTTGATCGGGGTTTGCTTTCGAAGAATAATCTGCGCGCCAGCGCCTGGAGGTGGGATAGCCCCCGTGATAATCGAAGCCTTACATTCGAAATGAGCGATGACGCCGAGATAGGCAAACCGTCTGTGCCCCTTTCAGTGGTAAGGGCAACCGTGCAGGTGGCCTCGCGATGCGAGCTAATCTGAGGCAGAATCTACTTCAGCCCCAATTCTAGGCGTGAAATCACCAGACGCTGGATCTCACTGGTGCCCTCGTAGATCTCGGTGATCTTGGCGTCCCGGAAGTAGCGCTCGATCGGCAGCTCCTTGGAGTAGCCCATGCCGCCGTGGATTTGGACCGCTTCGTGGGCGCAGAACATCGCCGTCTCAGAGGCAAACAGCTTGGCCATGGAGGCCTCCAGGGTGAACCGGCTCCCATCGGCTTTGGAGCGCTCCTTGGCTAGCGCGGCGTTATAGATCAGCAGCCGGCTGGCCTCG
>Ga0190334_1000857_pt1 | contig 13798 bp, 11 predicted proteins | sample 48720478_MG_FD_161270 | JGI IMG/M metagenome (GOLD analysis project Ga0190334, IMG submission 161270) | Hydrothermal vent sediment bacterial communities from Southern Trench, Guaymas Basin, Mexico - 4872-04-7-8_MG | ecosystem: Environmental > Aquatic > Marine > Hydrothermal vents > Sediment ...
AATGATTAAAGAATTTAAGGACAAGTTTTATTCGGATACTTTAAATTTTTATGGAGTTGAGAAGCACAATTCAGATTTTAAGATTCTTAGAGCAAAAAAGTCAAATTATCTTTTGGAAAAGAAATTGGGTGATTATTTATTAGATTGGATAATTTTGAGGTATTTATTGCAAGATAATTCTAATTTATCGATTGAATACCTAAATTCGTATTATGTAGAAGCTTTTAATTTCATTCGGTTTTTTATTGAGAAGTTTAATGAAAAGAGGAATTTTAATTTAGAAATCTTAGATTTTTTAGAATTATATCAATTTTTTGGTCCATTAACTGAAAATTTTGTGTCTGATTTAGAGGAGCGATTATCTTTGCAATCAAATTCAAAAAGTACGCATCAAGTTTTAGTAGAGAGGCTAAAATCAGATCAATCAGTCATATTGAATGGTTTAATTAACATGTTTGATGATAAAAATGAATTATTAAGAGAGTTAGATGATGTTTATTTTAACATTAAAGAAGTGGGAGGTAATTTTGGTTCTTTCATTATAGTTAAAACTGATTTAAGCGAAAAATGGATGATTTTTAACATTCAAGATTTCATTGGAAGGGAGATCTTTTGATAATAAGGCATGTAATGAATATATTTTTAATAATTTAAAGAAAAATAATAAAGAAAATCTTGGTGGATTGTTATGGATTTAATATTAGAAACACATGGAACACGAGTTAGTAAAGTTCAAGGAATGCTTCAGATAATAGTCCCTGGTAAGGAAAAAGTGGAAGTTCCTATTCGAGAGGTGGAAAGCATATTAATCGGTGCCAATGTTTCCTTAACAACTCAAGTATTAAAATCTTTATCTGCTAAGGGCGTAAACATAATATACACATCATTTGGGAAAGCTTACGGTCTTTACACGCCATTTGCGACTGTAGGGACTGTTCACACGAGGAGACAACAATTAAAAGCATATGAGGATTGGAGAGGGAAGCATATTGCGATGCAAATAGTTCGGGCAGCCATGGAAAACAAGCGAAGGTTATTATTATATTTAGCAAAAGGAAGAAAAACAACAAATCCAGGTTTAACGGTTAGGTTAAGGGCTGCTGCCAAGAAGATTGAGAGATTAATTGGCGAATTACAACAAGGTACATCATTATTAAAGAAAGGAGAGTCTTTGAATGCAATTAGAGCTAAATTAATGGGTTTAGAAGGGAGGGCAGCCGCCATTTATTTCATTGAATATGCAAACATTTTTCCAGAGGGGTTCAAAACTTTGACAAGATCGAGGAGACCACCAAGAAATCCTTTAAATTCTCTTTTATCTTTGGGGTACATGATAATTTTGAGTCACGTGACTACGGCTATATTAGCTACTGGATTAGAGTTATATGGCGGTTTTTTACATAGTGATCGTTCTGGAAAACCATCATTAGCTTTAGATTTAATAGAAGAGTTTCGTCAACCCATAGTGGACAGGCTCGTTGCTCGATTAGTTAATAAAGGTCAAATAAAGGTTGAGGATTTTGAAACTAGTTTACACGGTTATAAATTAAAAGATCATGTAAAAAATTTCTTTTATAGCGAATTGACAAAAGAAATAAATGGTAAGGAGCCAACAAGAGAACTTTTCGGAGATTTTACTAGGAAGGAGAAACGGAGCGGACATGTAAAGATGAATTTTAAGCGTGAGATGTTAAAACAGGCAAGAAAATTGGCAAGGTATTTAATTGGTTCAGAAAATCAATACGAACCATATTTGATGAATTGGTGAGTTATTCTTAGAAGGATTTTATATAATGGGTTTAAATTTTATTTAAGAGTTTTCAGCAGAAAAGATTGAATTAAAATTAATTAAATTATTGAAATATTTTTGGGGAGAATAAGAGGAGAAAATGAAATTTTTAATAATATATGATATACCAATAGAGCACGATCCTATAAGGACAAAAATTTCTAAACTATTACTTTCATACAATTTGATTAGATTAAATTATTCAGTATTTTATGGAGATTTGACTTATAATTTAGCGGAAAATATAGCCATAAAATTAGAGAAATTGGTGAAAAATATTTCTGGTGATGTACGAATTTTTCCAATATGTAATAGTTGTGAGAAGAAAATAATCGTAGTGAAATCGAAATTTGAAAGTGGATTCAATATAATAAAAGATTTATTATCACTTTAATTTTATTGATTTCAAAAAAAAATTTAATATTAGATTGGAGGAAAAAATAGAATGCGATCATTTGATGATGAAAATATAGAAAAATACGAGTTAAATGAATTTCAATTAAATGATATTAGGTTAGCTCATCCCATGATTAATTTATATGATAAACCATTCATAGGTTCCGAAGATATTCGGCAATATATTTATTGCAAGCGCAAGATCTATTTTAGGTATGTCGTGAGAGCACCGATGGAAAAAACTCCCAAGATGGAATTTGGTTCGGAAAAGCACGAAATACTTCAATCAATCAAGCATAAGATAAAAGATGAGGAAGTTATATCAAAATACTATAATATTTATTTAACAGATCCTAAATTATGCTTGGTTGGACTAATTGATTATTTTGAATACGATGGAAAGGAAGCTTGGCCTGTAGAGATAAAAACTGGAAATCCTCCACCTAAAGGTTTGGAAGAGCGAGATAAAGCACAAGTAGTTGCTCAAGCACTTCTCATTGAAAGAAATTTTAACTTTTTAGTAAAGAAAGTTAAAATAGTTTATACAAAAGTAAATAAAATCATGGAATTTCCAATTACGATTGATGATAAGGTTAAAGTAATGAATATCATTAGAGAAATTCAGGATTTAATTATCAAGGAAGAAATTCCTCCTCCAATAAAGGAAGAAGCTAAATGTTTAGATTGTGAATGTAGACAATATTGCTTGAATGGATAAATGTGCGATTGAAATAAATGATCAAATAACAAAATAAAGGGATAATCATGTTTAATGATTTAAATAAGGAGATAGAGAATATTTTATCCAAGCATGGTAATATTAAAAATAATGGTTTAACATTTGACAATATTAATATTAAGAAGATAAGAGGTCTTGGTATTCAAATTGATATTGATAATTTAAAAATTGCAATTGATAGTTGGCTTCCTGATGCTAACATCATTTTTTTTTCACACGCTCATTCAGACCATATCCCAAGAAATATTAAAGAAAGTTTAGGAAACGATAATTTAAAAAATTTCTTAGAAAACAAGATTATTTCTTGTTCTAATATTACAAGAGATATTTTTAACCTTTTATTAAATAATAAGCGAAAAAAATCTAACGAAAATTCTATTTTTGATAAGGAAAATTATGTTAATCAAAATTTTCAAATTCAAAATGTAAGTTTAGATTTAATTGAAAATGGTCATGCTTTTGGATCTACTGCATTATTCATTGAAAGCTCAAAAACAATATTTTTTACTGGTGATTTCATATCAGAGGACAGAGTATTGGAAGATGGTACTGTAATAGCTCATAGTTTGGAGCCAAGAAAGTGCGATTACTTGATAATAGATTGCACGTTTGCTTCTCCTTTTTATAGTTTTCCGAGATTTGAAGAAAATTTGAGAAGTTTGAGGCGTTTCATGTCGAAGCAGTTCGAAAATGGGAATGGTGTAATTATTTTAGCATACAAATACGGCAAAAGCCAGGAAATTTTGAAGATTTTGGACGATGAGCATCCCATATTTTTAGAGAATAGTGTTGCTAAAATAACGAGGATAATTTCAGACAATGGCGTGGAATTTCCGAGCTGGAAGCCCTATAGCTCCACGAATAAGAATAAGATTCTGGAACAAGGCCCATTCGTATTGATCTTGCCACCGCATTTAATATATAGCGACCCTTATAGTCAGATAGCTGCTTCAGAGCGGGTTAAGGTCGTCCTTCCTTCAGGTAAGGTCTTGAACCCTTCTTTCAGGACTGAATTTCCAAATTGCGATTTGTACTTGCCTTTGAGTGATCATTGTGGTTTCAAGGAGCTGTGCGATTTTGTTGATGCTTGCGATCCTAATACTATAATCTTACATTCTGGGCGAGTGGAGGAATTTTATTATTATCTTTCGAAGAAATATAAAGATAAAGAGATTTATGTTTTATAAATTTGTCATTCATTTAGAATAAGGCTATTTTAGTAATGAAGAAATGCATGAATTGTTATGAAATTTACGTATAAACTTAAATTATTTTATTAATTGGATATTAATTCTTAGAACTTTTTAAAATCCACGATTTTTAATTAAAGAGTAATGAAATTTTATAAAAGCAATACAAATATTCAATGAATTCGCATTTCGAAAAATACCACGATTTTGATTCCTTTTATATACTTAAATCAAAAATTTATGAGAATAACAATGAACGGGATAAAGCGTTAAAGGCTATTCTTGATGGTTTAAGATATTCGAAAAGGAAATACATATTATATATTAGACTTGCTTACTTGTTCTTCTTAAATGAGAATTTATTACGAGCGTTAGAGAATTGTGTTAGATCGATTGTCTGTCAAATCAAGACAAAAGAGATTTCTCTACCGGGACCTTTCATATTCTTATTTGCCTTTGCTAAATATTACTCCGAGGAGGTCATTACTAAGAAGCTTGGAAAGATTTTAAGTATATTAAAAGGAGAGAAATTTAGGTTGAGTGAAAATGTTTATCTCGAAATCGAACGGTTAATAAAACAAAATACCTTAATTCAAGAACACAATAAATCGATACTAGAGAGTATAAAATACTTGTGCTATGATTTTATATAATTCAATTTTTATTTAAATTTATTTTACTTTCATTTTCTTTTTTTAAATCAATGTTAATAAACATTCAGAGAATTTTTGACTTGAGATGGGCACTAGGTTTCTAAAATTAAATTTTTAATGTTAAAAAATTTCAAATAAAATCAGATTATATATTAAAATAAAAAATGGATAATTTAGAGTTTTTATTGTTCTTTCAAGTTCTTTAAATAAGCTTTTTCTTTTTCTAGATGAATTTTATGGAGCTCTATTTTTTTCTTTTTCCATTCTTCTCCGCTTAATGGATAGAATTTCATTATAATTGCACTAATGGCAATCAATATTGCTGGTATTATCATAAAGCCTAACATTATTCCTAATTTTGCTAATTCAGTTTGATGATATCCCGGAACATTAACGAACCCAAAAGCATCAATAATCATCAAGAAGAGCCAAGGAGCAATTGAGTTGGTTGGTTTTATAATTAATGCATTCATTCCAGCATAGCTTGTTTCTCTTCTTTTTCCTGTCAAGACTTCATCATGATCAATGATATCAGCCATTACCATTTGATTTGTGATAAAGTATCCTGAAAGTCCAATGCCTATTAAGACCATTCCAATTAATGAGGTGATAAATGTCCAACCAATAAAAAAGCCCACGATAAAGCTGGAACTTGTAAAGATTAATATGAACATGAAAGTCTTCTTAAGGCCGAACTTGCTTATATACTTGCTATAGATTGGAAAGAAAATGAATACAACTATAAAGAATACTAATAATGGCAGCATTGACATTAATCCGCTTAATTCTAAAACGTAGTCTACATAATATAGGACGCCATTAGTCAATATGAATTGGGCTATTAAAAAACAGAAATTAGAGATTTCAAAGATAATGAATGGCTTATTCTTGAAGGTTTGGATGAAGGAATCCTTAAAATTTAGTGGTTCTTCTAGTATTGCATATTTATTTTCTTTTATGTAATAACTACTCACGAACAAGATAATTCCACCAGCAATGCCTAAAATTATCACGGTCACGAGGAATATTGGATAGAGAGGGTCTTCTGAGATTGGTTTATCACCAGTAAGGAGTAGTGTTGGGATCATGAAGGATATTAAAAAGGAAAGCGCACTTCCAATTGCCCCATGAAGCATTAATTCCGACCTAGCTTTTTCTGTTATTGCCATTTCAGCAGGAAGTGAGTAAGAAATTAAACCTATTATCGTAAATAATGTATCAAAAGCATATAGCATGAATAATAAGTTAAAGAACAATCCTATTTGATTAGTTTTATCATAGAAAGGTATCCAACTAAGAATGAATAAACCCGCAAAAATGGGTGCTCCAAATCGCAAGTATGGGATTCGCCTTCCATACTTTTGAGATCTCGTTCTATCTTCGATAAATCCGAATAGGGGATCGTTTATCGTATTCCAAACTATAAAGATTAACCAAGCAAGTCCGACCCAGAACCCATCCAAGCCGAGCTTGACATTATAGAAATAAGTGAAGGTTGTAGCAAGTACTAAATTTGAAAAAATACCCGTGGTAAATGAAATGCCTCCAAAAGCTAGTTTTGATTTCGTAGGAATGATTTCTTCTAATAATTCACCATCATATTCTTTTTCCATTTTGAAATCCTCTTAAAAGTTATTAGAAATGGTAGTGAAGAATGATTTATATAATGAGTGAATGTTAATAATATTAATTTTCGTTATAATTAACCAATATTTTTTATATCTAGTTATTTTAACAATGTAAAGGAGTGTGTAATATTAATTATAGAAATTAATCTTTTAAATAGAATTGTATGTTTCAAACTCATCGAAATTAATTTTTATGATTGATAAGATTCTAAAATGAAAGAAGGAGATAAGTAGAATACTTAAATTAAGGATATAAGCCATTCAATTCATTTTTATTAACAGATAAAAAGCATGTAAGATTTTATTTTGCTTGCTTTTCCATTAATTCTTCAAGTTCTTTTTTTGATTGATGAGCTTCCTTGTAATTTGGATCGATATGGAGAGCTATATTGAAGCATTCCATTGCCTTATTAAATTTCCCTAGGTTACCAAATGCCATGCCTTTCGTGTACCAAGCTTGCTTGTGTCTTGGGTTTAGGTCAATTACTCGGTCATAATATTCAATGGCTTCTTCATCTCTTTTCAGGATATTTAATGCCATGCCTTTAGCGAATAAAGCGTTGATGAAATTAGGGTCTATTTCAATGGCTCTTTCATGATATTCCAATGCTTCTTCATACTTGCCAATCGCTCCAAGCGCCATTCCAATCCTGAACCAAGCTTCTTTATTATCAGGTTCAAGCATGATGATTTTTTCATAGCATTCTCTTGCTTCTTCAAATCTTCCCAAGCTATAAAGAGCTAAACCTTTATATAGTAATGCCTCAGTATCATCGGGATTTAATTCTAATGCTTTATTGAAACTTTCGATGGCGGGGTCGAACTTTTTTAGAAATGTAAGGATGTATCCCTTATTATACCAAGCATCTTGTTCATCAGAGTCGATTTCAATAATCTTATTATAGCAATCAATTTCTTCCATGTGTCTTTTTAAATTTCTTAATATTGAAGCTTTCTGGTATAATGCCATCAAATCTGATGGATCCATTTCGAGTACCTTATTAAAACAAGTTAAAGCATCTTCAAATTTACCTTGTTTTAGTAATTCAATTCCTTCATCGTACCAATCATCAATATCGTACGAGTCTTCATTCATTTTTGGTCAACAATTTTTAATATCGAAGTAAAGTTTTATAAAATGTTTATTAATAGAATATCTTGATTAATATTTATTATTTAATTATTTTTTTTGAAATTGTTTTATTTATTTAGAGAATTATTTAATAGAAATTGAGAAATTTAAAAACACTCTCAAATTAAATCATTCCAAGGATATTTTTCACGTGTTATTATAAACAATTAACTAAATCATCTAAATTACTGGATTATAGAAGCAGTATTTTTTAAAAAAAGAAATTATTCAATTTTCAAAATGGAAAAAATTCAAAAAAAGAACCTAAAAATTAACTAAAATTTTTTAATCTACTCATTCACGAAAATTAAATTTTCTTACTTTATTTTCATTAAACTCAAAAAAATATCTCTTTAGCTTTATATCTCCAGCATCTCCTAATCATAAGGATTTTTGATTAAGGATTTTTTATTATTTAGAGTTTTATTTCAAAAGAGGTATTAACACATAAAATAGCTTTAAAAATTTTTTTCTTTTCTAATTTCAATCTAAAAACTTCAGAACCCTACAGCTTGTCCATCTTTTCTTGGATCTGATGCTGCTAAATACCCATCATCGAGCTTATATATTATTTGAGCGCCTCCAAATTCAACATAGGGCCCAGATTTTACAATATGGCCCATTTTTTTGAGCTTCGACATCGTATTTTCATCAAAACCCTTTTCAACCTTGATATTAAGACCGTCCATTACTCGCCATCTTGGAGCATCTATTGCTGCTTGCGGGTTTTCTCCAAATTCAAAAATTCTCATTATCATTTGCAAGTGTCCTTGAGGCTGCATCGGTCCACCCATAACTCCAAAACTCATCAAAGGCTCATTATTCTTGGTAACAAAGGCTGGAATTATCGTGTGAAAGGGTCTTTTTGATGGTCCGATGACGTTAGGATGATTTTCGATCAAGTTAAACCCGCAACCTCGATTTTGAAAGGATATACCCGTGTTTGGTACGATGATTCCTGAACCAAACCCCATGTAATTTGATTGGATGTATGACACCATCATTCCATTTTCATCAGCGGTAGTTAAATAAACAGTATCATCTAGATTAGAAGCAGTAAGCTTGAAATCACTTGCTTCTTGCAAATTTATCAGGCTTGCTCTACTTTCAAGGTATTTATCATTTAACAAAGCTTCTGGTGCAATCTTCATGTGGACAGGATCGCCAACATGTTGAGCAGTATCTGCAATTGCTAATTTCATTGCTTCTAATTGCAAATGCATTGATTCTGGGGAATTTACGTCAAGATTTTGTAAGTCAAAATTTTTTAAGATGCCTAAAGCAATTAATGTTGCACTTCCTTGAGTGTTAGGTGGCATTTCATGGATTGTAATTCCTTTATAATTTATAGAAAGCAATTCAACCCATTCTGGAGAATGATTCTCAAAATCTTCAATAGAAAAATAACCTCCGGTATCTTGCGAATATTTTACGATTTTCTTAGCTATTTTTCCCTTGTAAAATTCTTCTCCTTCAGAATTTGCGATCAATTCTAAAGTATTGGCTTGTGAAGGGTTCTTAAATAAGGAGCCAGGCAATGGGGCTTTTCCATTAATGGTGAACGTGGCATGGAACTCTGGAAATTTTTTTCTTGGATACATTTTTATCAATAATTTCCATGCTTCTGCTGTTATTGGCGAAACCAAGAACCCGCTTCTAGCATATTTAATCGCTGGTTGAAATAATTCTTCAAATTCTAAACTACCGAACTTATTAGAAAGTTCTACCCAAGCTGAAACTGCTCCAGGTGTCGTTACGGACTCCCATCCTACAATGGGCATTCTTTTATATTTTGAAAATAGTTCAAGATTCCAAGTAGCAGGAGATCTTCCAGAAGCATTAAGCCCGTGCAATTTTTTACCATCCCATACGATGGCAAAAGCGTCACTCCCAATTCCATTATTTACAGGTTCAACAACCGTGAGAGTGATGGCAGCAGCGATTGCGGCATCAACAGCATTACCACCTTTTTTTAACATTTCTAACCCTGCTTGGCAAGCAAGAGGTTGAGAAGTTGCCATGACGTTGCTTGCTAAAATAGGCATCCTTTTTGAGCAATAATGAAAAGTCCAGCCAAAACTTTCTTTCAAAAAAGCACCTTTTAAATTATAGAATTTGATTTTAAAATTTTAAAGTATTAATTAAACATCTATAGTTAAAATAAATAAAAATTTTTGATTCATAAATAAAATTCTTTTAAGTTATTACGGAGTTTCATTAAAAGTAAATAACATTATAACCATTCATTATTTTTAATACTATAGAATTTAGAGATCTATAATATTTGGTTAAAAAAGATTCATTTTTTTAGGCACATCAAGTAACATGTGAAAATGAGATATTTAATAATGATACAACTGGGAATATTATATTTGAAAGTTGAACGGGTCCATAAAATATAAAATCTGCGCCTGCTGTTAAAGTAATAGTAGATGACACGATTTTTATGGACTTCCATATTTTACCAAATTTTTTTTCCAAATTTATCCAGACATCAGCTAAATTATGAGCAGAACATCCTGAAGGAAATCCCATTTTATCTTTAACTTCATAAATGGCATTTAATGCAAGACCTAATGATGTAAAATCGATTACACATGTATCAATTAATAATTGATTCTTATAGAACTCAAATGATTTTACACGATTTATTAAATTCTCAATTGCTTTAATTCGGGCGTGAGTTGTCCAATGAGTAGACTCTATTGCTAGTAAGACATATGTTTTTATTTTTGTTTGACTTAATAATTGTAATTCCGCGTCAAAGGATTCACTTGTTATAGTATTATAAATTACTTTTTCATCTAAACCATGCTCTATAACGTAGTTTATCATTGGTATTTTTAATTCAAAAATTGGGGCATCAATTAATATCGGCACTTGTGTAATGCTAAATACAAAATCTAAAATAGGCTCTATTAACTTTTCATTTAAAACTAAAACATCTAGTAATGGGGTTAGATTAGTTTTATCTGCTTGTACTTCCAATTGATTTATGAGTTTTTCGGTATAGTTTTTATTAATTATTCCTTTATTTTGATTCTTAAAAATATGTTTTTGGCCAGCATAAAATATGGTTCCCGCCAATGCTGTTGGATTTTCGCCCGGAACACCTCCAACTTTATACTTTCCTAGTTTATATTCTTTTTGTTTTGCTTTAAATTGAAACATAAATTTAGTTTTCTTTCTAATTTTAATTTTTATCAATTAAGAAAAAATGGATAATAATGTTTGATTTACTTTTAACTATCCAATTTTGTATACCGGATGTCCGGACGGAGCAAATTTTCCTTCATCAAATAATAGTTGAGAATGAGCAGCTTTTATAAACGCAACATTAGGAAAAATAAGATTAGAAAACTCTATTGGACCATATAGAATGAAATCTGCACCACTTCCTAAAATTATAGTTGATGCCACCAATGAAGCGTATTTTTTAATTTTTCCGAATTTCTCTATTAAATTCCTCCAAGTTTCAACAGCATTATGAGGACATGCGCCAATTGGATATCCATATTTATCTTTTAAAAATTTCATGGAACTCATGGCTAAACCTAGCGAAGTAAAGTCAATGACACAAGTGTCTATAAAAATATTGAATTTTGTACTGGTTAAAGAATTTAATTTATTAATTAGATCATTAATTACATCTATTCTAGCATTTGTCGTCCATTTTTGAGTTTCTAACGCTAATAATATTAAATTGGAAATTTTATTCTCCTCTAGCTCAAGTATTTCATTTTCTTTAGATTCTGGTGTTAATGAATTGTAAATTACTCTATTTTGTAAGTTTTGTTCGTTAATATATTGAATTGCTTCTATTTTTAGATCTATTGTGGGAATGTCTAACATGATAGGGATATCTGTAAGATCAAAAATAAAGTCAAGATTTTGCTTCATATTTAAATTATTTGAGAGTATTAAATCAATGCCGGGAATTAGTCCGCATTTGTCTGCAATTGCTTCTTGATTTTTAATCAATTTTTCTATAAAATCTTTATTTATTTCTCCTTTTTTTTCATTTTTAAAGATACCTTTTTGATTAGAATAAAAGATAGAACCGAACAAAGCAGTTGGTGTGGATATAGGATCTCCTCCAATATTAAACCTTCCTACTTTATATGTTATTTGTTTAGCTTTAAACCTCAACATGTAAATTAAACTTCGTGTTATTTTTTTGAACTAAATATATTATTTTTAACTTTTTTAGTTTGAACTTGTTATGGTTAGTTTTTTAAAATGAAAAGGATCTACTTAAAACTAAGAGAGCTAATCATTTAGAAAAATAATAGAAAAATTAGATTAAATTAATGATTTCCATTGTTTTAACAAAATTATTTATATAATTAATAATCTCTTTTCTTAATGAAATTTTATTGAAAAATGGCATGAAAAATAATTTTTTTAACTTTCCTTATGTGTTCTGTTAATGCACTTTTCGAGATATTGAATTCTTTTGCCAATTCTTTTGCTGTAATTCTCCTTGGAATATCAAAATAGCCCTTCCTCGTTGCTTGTATGGCAATTTCTAATTGTCTTCCTGTTAATAGTGAATAGATATCATCTTCTGTCATTGAAAATTTTGAAATATTTAAGATTTCATAATCATTCCCCATTACTTTTTTAATTTTCTCGCAAACTTTATCAATATTATTTCTGAGAGAAATGTAGGGAATAATAATATCGTCTTTATTAATTAATATAGGTGTATCGACTAAAATTTCATAATTTTTAAAATATTTAGAAAATCCTCTTGGACTATGCGTTTTAACAATACATAAATATTCATTTAATTTAGAATTTCTTTTTAATGGTGCTATATATTGAATACCACTCAATCCCAATATGTCTTTGGGAGTGTGGGAATAATCTTTAAACCTGATACACTCAAGAGTCGTGATGTAATAATTGTTAAAACTAAGGATCTTTACAATTTCCAAGTTGTCAATAAAATTCATGGCAAATTTATAACCACTTTTGTTAACAAAATCACGAGACATTTGTAAGAGTACTCTCTTCATTATAATCTGGCTCCATTAAAAATAGATTGGAAGATATAACCAAATTTAAATATTAATTTTCAAGTTTATAAATCTTATCACACAATCTTTTTCTATTAAAATTTTTATATTTTTCTCTTGTCATGGCAAGTTTGAGATAAAACAGACATGACAAGTATTAGATTAAAATTGAGGATGATATAATACATTTTCAATAGTTTTTTTATTTTTAATTGAAATAAATTGGAATTTTTATATAAAAAGAGTTTAAAGTGTTTAAAATGAGAAAATCTGATAAAATAGAATTACCTAATTTGAATCGTTTATGGAAACCTTGCACTAAAGAAGAATTAGAAATTTTTGATGCTGCAGCGTATCATATTTTAAGTGAAATGGGTGTTCATATAGACGAAAAAGATGCTTTAAAAACATTTAAAGATACACCTGTAGAGATAGATGAAAAGAAGATGATTTTCAAGTTTCCAGAGTATTGGATCAGAGAAATGATAAATAAAGCTCCACGTTCATTTATATTTGCCGGAAGAAATCCAAAGCATGACATGATATTTAAAGGAGCATATCAAAATCAGTATAATGGATGCACGGCAGCAGCGACGAAAATGTATATATGGGATTCAACTAAAAATGGATGGATAACAAAGGATCCTGGAATAGAAGACGTTATTCAATGTATTAAATTTATTGATGCGATAGAAGAATTTGATTCTGTTTATGGCGAACCTGTAATGGATATTCAATCAACAAAGAAAGGTTTACCGGCAGAATTGCATACTCTATTTGGAAAATTTTTAGGTACTTCTAAGAATTCTGGGATTACTATTATTACAGAAGGGGGCATGAAAGAATGGGATTTTGCTGCCAAAATGGGCTCTGTCGTGGCCGGTGGTTTCGATGAATTAGCAAAAAGACCTATAATGGAAGGCGTCCCTGCTTGTATTGGTTCATTAACAATGACAAGGCAAAATTATTGGGCGCAATTAGCGTCAGCAAAATATCACCTTCCTACAGCTCCGTATTATGGTGGAACATCTCCTTTTACAGCACCAGCTACAATGGCAGGTGCAATCTCATTAAATTTGGCTTGCAATTATTTTCACATGGCATTTTCTCAATTTTTAGATCCTGGAACTGCAGTGATCCCTCAAGGTTTTAATTTACCCGCTACTCCTGAAAAAGGACAATTATCCCCTAATCCATATAGATTAATCAGTTCCGGTGCTGCGGCGCAAGTTTATCATGAGCTATACAAC
>Ga0190334_1000859_pt1 | contig 13796 bp, 29 predicted proteins | sample 48720478_MG_FD_161270 | JGI IMG/M metagenome (GOLD analysis project Ga0190334, IMG submission 161270) | Hydrothermal vent sediment bacterial communities from Southern Trench, Guaymas Basin, Mexico - 4872-04-7-8_MG | ecosystem: Environmental > Aquatic > Marine > Hydrothermal vents > Sediment ...
CCATGTATATTTCAAGCGTTAAATCCTGTTTATTGTCAAAAAACTTGTAAAGCTCTACATCGTTGGTTTTGAATGTGAAAATTTCTAGTTGTGAACCAGTTTCAAGATTATTTATCAGGTTTTCTATTGTCATACCTGTCATGGTTTTACTCTTACGCATAGCATTAATGAGCATGCTAGAAATACCCTTATCATTTTTGATCTTGTTAAGCCCCTCCCGTAGTTTGTATATGGTTTCTCCACGGTATTTCAGTAGATCTCCTATACAACTTGCTTTTTTATAGTTACCCATGTCTTCCAACTCATATACTATACGCATCTCTATCCTCCTGCTACAAGTGCTTCTATTATTTTTGTGCATCCTTTCTTTTTGAATGCTTCCTCAGCGAGGTTTTTCTGTTTCTCTATATCTTTGTCTAATTGCTCAAGTGTTTCCTTGTATTTATTCATTGTTTTTTTCATTGTTTCCTCGTCTATGTATTCTTTTATTGCATCGAATGTTTCTTGTCGTAGTAGTGTCACTGGTTTTATTTCTTCACGGTATTTCAAAACATGGAAAACATCGTTGTGTTTGAATTGTATTATTATTTCTCCTATCAACTGATTTTCGTTTATTATTTTGTTTGTTTTCATGTATATTGTTTTGTCTTCTGTTTTTTCATATGCTTCCATAAAGTCTTCTAGTTTTTCATACAATATCATCATTTTATATCAACTCCTTTTTTTATTTATGAAAGATTTCAGTAAGAGATAAAGATATGTACCAACAGTTACAACAATAGCTATGATACCGAATTCTATCATGCAATGTATATATTGGTCTACAGTATACATTATTTCATCTCCAAAACCAACTTGGTCTAAAACCTTTGGTCACGTTCACATTCTTTTGTTCTTCATCATAACGTTTTGCATAAATGAAATCTTTTATCCGTTGAAACATACCACTTCTATTAACTCTAATTCCTTCTTTAACATGACTATCACAGTATGCAGAGAAACGAGAAACAGATGGTTTACCTTTACGGTTGCATTGTCTGCACACGCTACAGGGTATTCTATCCACCGTTTACCACCCTCAATACCAATTTTAAACATAATATAATCGCAAAACCAACAATAAAACCATCAACAAACCCTACAATGATACGTTTCTTTAGAGAAAGACGATATAGGTATTCCTCACCATATTTTCTTTTTAAATAATAAAGTATTATCATTCTATCGCCTTCATTTTACTTGTCAACGGGTTTAATGATGAAATAAATCCACATTTGTTATGTTCACTGTCCCACCATGCACATTCATCACGGAAACAAAAAATGTATCCATCACCAAACTCCTCATATTCCGTGAAAACACGGAAAGACATAATCGGACATATTTTATCCTTTTTTTCACTCATATACATTTTCACCTCTAATAACTACTAAGACCCAATACATGATAAGAACGAAGTATAAGATTAAACAAATTATGAAGCTTCTCCCTGTTCTCAAAATTATTCTTGATCATCATAGGATTACGCTTCCAGCCACGGTATTCCTCTAGCTCTTTCAAAAGCTTAACATTCCTATCCCCCTGCCCCTCTAGTTTTGGTATTAGATGATCAAGTATTACACACATCTCTGATACGCATTTATTGAATAAATCGTTATCCAAGACTAACCCTGGGCTGTCAATATTCCGATACAACAAATCACGATAGAGTATTGTGAGAACATCTAAATGGTCTATAAGCATATCACGGTATTTATTGGTTATCCGTGCTTGTTTAATCTCATATTCTGTTCCCATGTTTTTACTCCAAATTATGTTTATGTTCCTCACAAAGACGATCTATTACCTTGGAGAAACTAAAACATTTCTGATAATGATTTTCAAATTCATGTTTGATGTCTAGTAGTTTACGTTGTGTTTCTACTTCTATAGCGATAGTTGTTGTTTTTTTCATAGCAAAAACTAAATAGTTTATATAGTATATAAGTTTATGCCTATTCGTGTTACACGTTTTGATTATTTTGTGTTCATGGTTGTGATAATTGTTTTCACATGGGCTTTTTTTGTTGATAGCTGGAAACCATTAGAAGATGAAAACGGGAATATAATAACAGACGGTTATGGAAACAGCTATCCACGTATCAACATACAAGTATTTATAGCACCACTTATTGCCGTTTATGAGATTTTTCTTGTTTGCTTCCTTGATGGGAAAGCTAAACTACGTGAAATCGATTGGCGTTTACATATTACGTTGTTTATAGGTGGAGTAAGAAACAAAATAAAAAACGGAAAACAGGAATATATCGAATGGAAAAAGATTAGAAAAACTTTTAAACAAAAAAAATGATTACATAGTTTGGTGTTTAGTTATGGGTGTTAGGAATACTTCCGGTATACCTTTGCAGTGTAGCCATTGTGGTTACACATGGCTTTATACTGGTGACAAGGATGTTACAAGTTGCCCTCATTGTGGATGGCGTGTCCGTGTCAACCCGCCTCAGCGTGTGAATATTCCTGCGAACAGTTTCAGCTCATATAGGGATAGGGAATTGATTTGATACCGTTACCTGTTGTTTTCCAGAGTTTACAGCTTGTGTTCATTACCTGTATTGCTGTAGTGTTGCTTTTCGCTAGTTTTGAGGATTTATGGTATAGAACTATCAGCAAATGGAAGGTTATTTACATATATATTTTCAGTGTTTGTTACATGATTGTTAGTTTTAATTTCACATTTAGTAGTAGTGTTCTTTTTTTGTTTAGTCTCGGAGTTTTTGTTTGTATCAGCCTGATTAGCCGTGGTGGTTTTGGGATGGGGGATGCACTTGTTCTTGGTGCAGTTGGATGGGTTATGGGTGATTTTGTGGTGTTTCAGAAATTTTTGTATTTCCTCGGAGTTATACTTGTTTTCTGGGGTATGACATGGTTTTTCTGGATTTACTATAGTAGTGATGATAAAAGCATAATAAAGAGTTTTCATCAGATTCAACGTATTCATGTTAGTAAACTTCGTGCTGGTATGGTTCTCGCTGGGGATAATTTTATGCATGGTTTAACAGGTGATGATATTGAAAAAATAAAACAAAGCAACAGAGATGGTTTTGTGGAAGTGAAACAGCCAATCCCATTTATACCTGTTATTTTGCTTAGTTTTCTGTTGTGTATTATCTGAGTTATTTCCTTCTTATTGATATAAACCCTAGAAGCCCTATTATCCCGAATAATCCTATTATTCCAAGCATATATGAATTTGTAAGTGGGAAAACAGGTTCATGCCATATTCTGAAGTTGTATGTTTCATTTGTTTCTGTGTTGTTTACATCTATGTGTATTCTCCAGTAGTATCGTTCAGAATATGATGTTGCAGTATAGTATGGGTAGTGGTATGTCCCATTTGTTGCATTGTTTTGTGATCCTATGAGTAGGGTTGTGTTCGCTGATGAATTACCAGCATATACTGTGAAGTTTACTATATGGTTTGTATGTTTTGTTAATGTGAAAAACACAGTTGGTTGTGGTTTGTATATTCCACTTCTGTTTTCTGGATAAATGTTGCTTATTGAAACGTATGGGTTGCTATTTGTTGTGTTGTATGCTGAGTTGAATACTTCTTTAGTTCCATTCACCCATGTTGTTCCATCCTCCAAAGTTCCATCATTACTACCATGACTATCATAAACAGTTGTTCCAGTGTTCTCATTAAACCTCCACCATGATACCAAACCATCAGATACGCAATCAGAATCCTTCCAATAAAAATTATACTTCACATCCTGCTCTGATAAAGCTGTGTTATACAATCTGATGTAATCGATTTTCCCATCAAATGTTTTATCATTCCCAACATAAGAACACTCCCCAATGACTACATCTGCTGTGTTAGCACTTGGAGTATTCGGCTCACTGTATGAATATACTTCATTACCATTTATGTAAACATGCATAGTATCAGATGTATCATTAAAAACCACGGTGGGATATATCCATTTGTTGACTGGTATCGACGCTGTGCCAACCGACTGGTTATGCCCATCAACACAGATATGAAGCTCCCAGACTACACCATCATCACTGTATAACGCGATACCCCAACCAGTAGTGCTATCTGTCATCTTTGAAATAATAGCATCAAATTTACTATCAGCTGGTGTATCCTCAACCAACAACGCTATATCAACTGAAAAAGACGATGTAAAATCCAATGAATTATCATCAGGAATCCGGACATCATCATTTGCTCCATCGAAATCCAACCCCGTCCAGTCCACAGATGAAAAAGTGTTATTTGTGGCATTATAACTCCATGCCTGGTAATAATACCGAGTGTTATCATTCAAACCTGTATCACTGTAACTCGTTCCAGTATTGTTGTAAATCTGTGTTCCTTCACCCCTGTTCCAACTAACAACAGTGTTACGTTCAATATACGTATAATCAGCCGTATCGCTTTTTGTCCATGAAAGATTAATCTGCGTGGTATTATGTGTTTCAGCAACAAAATCAGATGGGGGGTAAGGGGAAGCGTTGGTATCTGCACGAACTGTTTCAACCAAAATTGGAGATGTAATAAAAACAGAAAACAATGATAATATCAAACATATTATTGTTTTATTTTTTTTCATTTTTTCCTACATCTCATTTTATCTTAGTTTTTTAAAAAAATATTCTGCATCTGATCTTGCTTTTTTCCTAGTAACATTATCTTTTGTAACATTTGCCAAAGCTAATGCTTTACGCCCTGCTTCCAAGTAACGTTTACGAAGGTTTTTACGTTTATCAGTAGCAGAGAGGAGATGACGCCTACGTGTTTCTGGTGATTGGTTTTTACTCCAGCCTGTATGTTCTTTGGGTTTAAACCATATATCTTTATTCATATCCTCACCTTTTTTCAGAAATTACATAATTATAGTATAAAAACTTATTGTATAAATTTTTCTATAAGACAGAATTCAAAAAATATGGAGGTGGAAACAGGGGGATGCTGTGAGGAGAGAATGGATGGAGGATGGATGATGTATATGGAGAAATGGAAATTTGGTGGTACAGGAGATTTTTAGAAAAAAAATCATTTTTTGCATCCATCATCCATCTATGCAAATATTTTCTTGTGTTCCCCACCTCCGGAAACTATATACATTATATAGTATTTATGTTTTTTGCTGTTTCAGTTCTTCGATGTATTCACTTGCTTCTTTGCTAGTCAATGGTTTATCTGGGTCACCACCGAGATCATTGATGTATGACAATTGTTTAAATGTTGGTCTCTTGCCCCTGCCATCGGTTTCACCCTCTACTGTTTTTCTTAAATCATTGTTAACTTCTCTATACAGTGCCAGTATTGTATCTGGGTAGGCATTTGTCCATTTCTCACGTGCTTTTTCACTTATTTCCTCCAACAAGTTTAGTTGTTTTTCTATAATTTCATCTTTTTCCATATTATTTTTCCTCCTCTGCAACAATAAAACCAAAATTTTTTATGATTTTATTGTCATATGCTTCTTTCAACATCTCTAGTACTTTCATTATGCCTATTTCATCACCTTCAATAAAGATTTTTCTCTTCATCATCTATATCACATCCTGTTTTTCAAGTTTTATATTATCAACTTCTGTTAAATTAGACTTTCATTTCACGAATACTAAAGAGGAATAATACGAATAATACAACATAAACTATGAACACTATCACGGCAAATATTTTGTTGTGTGTAATGTCTCTACAAAGATGATATATTGCCCAGCCCCCGACAACTATAAGAGGTGTTACAAGGAATATTATCAACATCTCAATAAACATTTTATATCACATCCTTTTTATTTTGAATCATTTTTTAAATTTATGATATAATGGTAACAAAGTTCACAACAAACATGCTGTAAATTATACTTGTCTTTATATGAAAATATCTTATCTTCTGGTATTTCTTTGTGACATATATGACATTTCATTTTACTACATCTTCAAACCATTTATGAATTAGTGTCATGATTTCAGAATAAATCCAAGCATCAAAACAAGGGTTTTGAGTTCGGAATTTACTAATATCTTTTTTTAATCCCTCAATCTTTTGTCTAACAACTGTTGGGCTTATTGCATAAAATTCACAGTGTTCACAGTCAAAATCCTTTCCTGTATACAGACACAATCCATCATGATGATAGAACAAACAATTAGTCTTTAGCTTCATCTTCTATCACATCCTTAATCTAAATGCTACTCCAGATGGAGGATAAAGAAAATCTTCACCATACAATCCCCCATCTTCTGAGAATAAAACCCTCTCAACAATAAATTCTCTCACTGGAAGAGGAGATTGGAAAACAAATAACTTGGAAGGTTTCATCCTATCACATCCTCGAACCATTTATCAATAATTTTCATAACTCTACGATACACCCATGTTTCAAAAGCTGGATTTTTTTCCATAAAAGATGTAAGTTCCTGTTTTAAACCTTCAACAGCAGATTTAACACTACTGTAATCAAAAACATCAAGTTCTGTGAACGGTAAATTCCAGAATATTATACCTTCATTCTTACCCATCGTAATCTTATCACCGAATAACCACCTTCTTTTGTTTTTCAAAGGTTCACACATTTTATATCATCTCCACATGCACATCAAAACCAGGTCTACCCTTATAACTACTACCAACCAACAATCCCATACAGAAAAGAAGGCGATCAAGCTGTTCACCTGATATATATCCATCTGTGTTCTCCATATTATACTTCCCGAAACTATGAATATCATCCACACTATTCCAAACCTGAATTTTTATCTCATGCACCCATGGTTGAACACTATTCCTACATGGTCTACCAACACGTATAACAACTTTATTCTCCATTATTACAGCCACCCCTCGGTATAATATTTCATAAGTTGTCTATCCTCATCATCAAATGGTAACATCAGATAAAACTCAAGACTAACACGTTCAGTATGGCCCATGCTAAGAAAAATATTCTGAAAACTCTGTGGGTACATGGTGGTAAGCCAGGACTCCCAAGTCTTACGAGTGCTTTTACAGCACACGCCATCATCAGGAATCCCAGCGTACTCACACCATCGTTTCAGGTTTTCATCCCAACCCGGATAGGCTGGTAGATTGCGTTTAGATCGCAAAAAGTATGTAACAGCACGTTGACCATGGTGGTTAAGCCGTATATACCTTTCTTTGTGTCGTGCTTGTGGTTTCATGCTAGGCATGAGAATACTACTGCCAAGGAAGTTATCAGGGTGCTTGTAAAGCCATCTCATCTCGCTATACCTGCACCCTGTGTACAGTAATGCTTCGAATTTGTCACGGTATTCGATTTTTGGAATACTACTAATTAATTTCTGCACCTCTATCGGTCTGAATATCCGTACACCATTTTTTAGGATGATCTTCTTATCCATTTTTGTTTTCCTCCTTTATCTGTATCAGGAATTCTTCACCACAATGGTTTTTATAGTATTCAAACTTCCTAGGAGTAAACCTGCGAACTGTTGTCCAGAGGAAATCTCCATATGATTTCAAGAGCAACACGAGTAGTTTACCACGTGGAATAGGATAAAGACTCCAATCCTGCTTTTCTTGATCATAGTACATTGCATCATATTTTTTAAACACTGATGTTAGTTCTTTGTAGTCTACAACAAATACCTGAAGTAGGGTTGCTTTTGTTGGTGGTGGTCTATGTTCACTATTCATCTTTGTATACTCGTGGCTAAACTTTATAACATTCATATTTATCATACTCCTATAAACTGCATTAAAGACGTCAGCATATCATAAATCATTAAAACCATTCCTATAACAAGACATGCCATACCTGAATAAAATATTATTAAGAATATTTTTTCATTATATCTTAAATCCATAAGATAAACAAGTCCAAAAACAAGAAGGAAAAAACCTGTTAATATGAAAGAAAACATTGCAATCAGTAAAGTATCTACATTCACTTTATCACATCCTTATTTTTGGTTTCAGGGGATGAAACACGAGGGAATAAATCCCCTACGCCCACCATTGGAAGGAATAGAAAAATCAAACCCTGGCAAGTGTTGACTGTTATTCCTCCCAAATTTTTTTGTTTCATCCTATCCCGCCGAATTTATATCACATCCTCAAACCACTTGTCAACAAGTTTTATACATTCATAAAAAGTATCTTCACAACCATTGATATATCCATCATCGTAATCTGATTCACCATGTGACCTTCGATATTTCTCTTTTCCTTTTATAAATTCTTTTTTTAATCCATTCACAGCTGATTTAACATCATCGTAAAGAAATTTGTCACCGAATGTTTTACCATCTTTAACACTAAAACCACGTCTGATTTTGTTTTTCAAAGGTTCACACATTTTATATCATCTCCGCCAATTGGTTTATTCTTGCAAGATAACAAAAACAAGCAAGGTTAATAATGTCAATAAGTTCGTTACAACAGGGGTTCTCGAAATATTCTTCTACCTCATCAAGTAATCGTTTTTCAAGATGATGCAGAGGGAAATCATCCCACGGTTTATCAGTATTCCCTTTTTTGTTGATGCGTATAAGTGCCTTGGTTATGCAAGCATCAAAGACTTCCTGCATCTCCTGTTTCATCCTTGTTTCACCTTCCTGTTTAACAGTTCTGGGTTTTCAAAACCATCAAAATACTCCTTCAACTTTTTATAATACTCACCAGACTTCAACGTTTCATGAAGTTTCTCATACGAAACCATAACAACCCACCTAAGTCTTTCTATTTAACCCATTTAGTTACGTCTTCCACTAGAAAAAACCTGTCACACTCTCTACAATGGTAAACTGTTCTACCACAATAAAGGTCTAACACGTTCTTGCATAATGGACAATACATTTCCAAGCATCCTCTACATTAACAATTACTTTTTGAGTCTGATCTCAACAATCACTGAAACAACCATAGCACGAACAAGCCAGATAAACACAACAATAAGCCAAAAGATGCTAATAAGCATAAAGAAAACACAAACTTCAAAATTAATGATAAACGAGATACACCCAAGCAAAGAGAAAAACACAAACCCGATAAGGTTCAAAAAAGCCATCTTACGACTTGTTTCATGATACTCTTTTAACTCCTCCACGCCTAAAACCCAACTTCGACCTGTTTTTTTACTCATACACAACACACTCCAAATCTTAACATTTACTACCACTAAAACTTAATGTTTTAATAGTTTATAAAGATTTCGATTTTTTGAAGCAACAGGAGAAAGCACCCATTCTATATCCTAAGAAAAAATCTTAATATCATCTACAACATGACATTAAGAAATGACTAAAAAAGTATGAAAAACAAAAACAGCAAAAATAATCCAATTAAAATGTATCCATGGCTTAAAAAAATAATTGCTGATAAAAAAATAAACATTAAACTGAAACGGAAAAGAATTCTGAAACTTTGTGAACTATTCATGTCCCCTCTATTCTTTTTTTACGACCACAACGATTATTAAACTTTGCTATACTGTCTTTGTTGTTGAACACCAAACACAACAGATCATTTATCTTCCGAATACCATTGTTAACATGGTATTCTCTGACTTGCTGTGCTACTTTTTCCCCATGAAAACGTTTTATCTCATCCAATGTAAACTTCACATGTTTCTTCTGCTTCTTCTTATTTTTACTCTTTCCCTTTCTAACCATATATATCACCTTCTCTATCCAATAATTCTTTTTAAATTACTCTTAACTTTTACTTCCGTGAATTTTTTAAGTTCATCAATTAATTTTAAAATCTTTTGTCTTGGGGGTTCAGGTAAACCATGCCCCTTGCTATCAGCACCGATGCTAACAAAATCAGGTTGTATGCTTTTAATCCATGATACCAAAATGTCTAAATCAAAATCCAAGATAGGTTCAATAGAAACCATAGTTTTGAATGTTTTTGACAATAATTTTAACCACAAAACCCGTTCCTTAACAGATGGAGCGAAAGAGATATTGTAATCTCTATTAGTTTCTATTGTTGTACCCAAAATAGAATTTGACGGAAACAAAAGAACAAAATTTGCCATTTGGAGAGGGTTTTTACTTTGAAACAGATACATATTTTTTGGATATTTTTCGATATAGTCTAACACCTTAGCTATCCAATCTAAAGGTATCTTTTTAGCCCACATGTCTATACTGCTACCGACAAAAATAGTATTGCCCTCACCGAGATTGTCTTTAAAACATTTTGTATCAAGATACGGGTTGCCGAGTCTATCCCAGTATTTACGCATATAACAATAACTACACCTATGGGGGCATCTACCCTTTATAGGATTCCAAGTATGAGTAACCCAGGGATACATGTTTCCTTTTTGCTTATTCAGCATATTTTATCACCACCATTATCATATTCTTCAAGTCTAGCACCAAATTTGGATAATCTTTTTTTTGCCATTTTGATGTATTCTGGGTTTAGTTCTATACCGATGTAGTGCCGGTTTAGTTTCCGAGCTGTGTATAGGGTTGTTCCACTTCCTGCGAATGGGTCAAGAACTATTCCTGGTTTCCATCCAGCATTACAACCACAGTCTGACCAACCAATGGTTTTATGTTCAGCAAAACTAACATTTTTAAAACCAGATTTTGTCCGACCAGCAAATCCTTTTTTATAAATACCATTATAACTACTATGAGGAATATATTCTGTTTTTGTTATCCTCTCCCTTGCCTTACCACATTTCTTGCATATCCATTCTGGGCATCCTGCTTTTATCATTGGCTCTACTAATTTTTCTGGGAATGTTGCGAAGTGTGCTTCAGGGAATGGCTGAGTTGGGATTGTCCATAGGTCGCCGGGGTTTTTGCCTAATTTCAAACTTTTTTCTAAATTTGCTGGCGGATAGTAATAACTACCTTGCGGATTGTGATTGTATTTTTTATTTGCTCTTAATTTAACTCTATATTCCATATCTTTTGGATTTTTTAATGGCACTCTCACCGCATCCAAATCAAAAAAATAGCGTTTACTTTTTGTCAACATAAACACTGGTTCATAAGCGTTGGTGAAACGGTCTTTAACACTGCTGGGCATGTGATTGGGTTTATGCCAGATTATAACATTGCGAAGTATCCAACCTTGCTCATCTATCATACGCAAAACAAGACGATAGTTTTGAAGTGCCATACATTTGGGAGTTGATTTTTTATTAGGCGGTTCTATGCTATTTCTACCTTCTGGATATTTCGGGTCTCGGTAATCCCCTTTAAATCCAGTTCCACCATAACAATCGCTATGATTCCAGAACATTACCCCTGTTGGTTTAAGAACTCGTTTAAGCTCAGATGTTATTTGTAGCATATGTTCAAGATAAAGGTCGAGTGTTGGTTCAAGACCGAGTTGTCCATACCATGCACCACATTTTTTACAGAAACCAGACTTAATAACAGAAGGTCTATTAAACTCTTCTTTAACAAACTTACTATTAATATTACTGTTTTCCTTCTGTAACCGTTCATTCAAACCAATCATACCACCAGTAATGTTATACTCTTTAGTATCCCATTCATGTTCACAGTTTGGGTCACCATCCCAAACCGTATTAGTCTGTTCTCCATAATCACGCAAACCCCAGTATGGTGGACTTGTGACAATACAATCTATACAATCATCTGGGAATGTTTTAAGAACCTGTAATGTGTCTCCTTGTATTATCTTGTCAACAGGTAACGCATCTTCAATCATCCAACTATCCACCATTATAGGTTTTAAGACGTTTACAAAACAAACCAGACTTACTATTCCTAGTCCCCTCCAATCTACGGAGACGATGAATATCACAACTACTAGGAGCATCAATATGAACCACATCATACTTAACCATCAAATAATCCACAACCTCACGACGGTCACCAGAAGACATACGCTGAATAACATCATCAAAAACCAAAACATGATAACCCTTACTACCACTAGCATTCAAAACAACATGATCCAAACCAAAATCACTCTTGAGAACATCAAAAATACACAAAGCCTCATTATAAACCCTTCTCACATTACCACCGCTGATATCTATATCAAACAACAGATCACTACCAAGCCAACCCCCCATGCTCTTTGGGTTACTGTACCTAGCAATACTCACATAACAATCCAAAGGCTGATTTCTTTCAATATAACCAACCAACTTCTCAACACTACAGAACTGTTTCTTCCTAACAAAACCAGATTTAAAATTAAAACCAAACTCCCTATGCTTTATATCCTTGAAATCACACAAAAACAACTCCTTAGATAAACTGCTCAATAAAACCACCACCATTATTTCCAATAATAAAACAACTATCAAGAGTACGAGTAACACCAACATAACACAACCTGGTCTCATCAGCAACATCCCAACCATCACGCAAAGGATAATCAAACAAAAACACATTATCAGCCTCCAAACCCTTACTAGCATGAAAAGTACCAGCAAACCACCGCAGATCCCTAACAAGCAAATCATCCCTAGACGTATCACGAAGATACATCTTCTGACGGTTACTAAGCTTCACACGAGGCTGCATAAGAATATCCTTAACATCATGCACACTACCAACATCACCACGGAAAACACTGTAAAACAACGAAAGCTTATCATCAAAAAGCTTAACACCCTCATCATCACCCCAATGTTTATACTTCCTAGTCTTGTAATCCTGTTTCAAACCATGCTTAAGCAAACTAGCAGGTAACCGAAGCAACAGACTACGAACCTCCTCACGTTCAGGTGGTTTCTCCTTATCCAAACAAATCAGAAGATTATAGATATCACGGAAATACTTAATATCCCACACAGTCCTGGTCCGGCCAATACCACGCACTGGAAGACGAAACCGTTCCATGAAATCCAAAAACAGCCGGACATCCTCATTCCGCCGCAACAAAAAAAACGAGCTAACAGACACATCCAACCTATTAGTCTTCAAAAAACTCCTAAGATCATCAACAAACCTAACACTACCACGTTTATCACATGCTTTTATCCCCTTCATAGAATCATCATTGATAAAACGTGCAAGTTTAATAGCAAGATTCCAAGGCATCTCCGGTACCCTATGACTTTTCTCAAGAACAATGTTCTCATCGCCCCTGATGTTCTCCACAATACGTGGATTACTACCAGTAAAACGATAGATAGTCTGCAACGGGTCGTAACAGATATACTCCTCCAGAACATAATCATCACTGCACCACATATCAAGAACACTCATCTGCAACAACCCGAAATCATGTGCCTCATCAACAAAAGCAAACCTAAACGGGTTAACATAACCAACATCATACTCCAAAACATTCTGAAGCATATCCTGATACTCAAACTTGTTCTCTGATTCTTTATACTCTTCCCACAGCTCATACAACCTCACAATATGATCGATAGATCGATGCATAAACACACGCTGCTGATTATAACCCAATCCATAAAAACACCGTATAGCACGTTTAACCTTGTCATCTGTTACAAAAACACACTTAAGAAACTGCCACCAGGGAAACAACACATTCCCCTCAACATAAACCGATGTATCACCACACAACCCAAACTCATCAACCTCATCAAGCTGTTTAACACTAAACATGCTAGGGTCAAAAAGCAAACCCTGCTCACCAGCGAAACGTTCAAAATCTTTTATTTCTATATAGTTATCATCAGAAAGATTAAGTGTTTTATTCGCAAGTTTATAAATAGTACCAAAATTCGTTAGATGCTTCCTTTCTATTCCTTTCTCATAAAGCTTCTGGAACATAGCACGACTAGCACTACGGCTATATGTTACAAACAAA
>Ga0190334_1000861_pt1 | contig 13782 bp, 17 predicted proteins | sample 48720478_MG_FD_161270 | JGI IMG/M metagenome (GOLD analysis project Ga0190334, IMG submission 161270) | Hydrothermal vent sediment bacterial communities from Southern Trench, Guaymas Basin, Mexico - 4872-04-7-8_MG | ecosystem: Environmental > Aquatic > Marine > Hydrothermal vents > Sediment ...
CAAATAGGCAATATGTTTGCTGTCGGAAGACCACCAATAAGCTGTACCTCTATCCATCTCTTCAAGCGCTACAAATTCACTCATTCCATTTTTTATAGACTTGTTTTCTCTTTTTGTAAGTCTTATTTCTTTTCCCGTTGAAATTTCTTTTAAGTATAAATCATTGTTCTTAATATAAGAGATAAACCTATTGTCAGGTGATAATTTCGGATCAAGAGCGGGAACTTTTTCAGAATAAAACAGAGAGAGTTTCCCGCTTTTAATATCCAAAATGTAAATATTTCCTTCGGAAGGAATCAAAAGCTTTTTCTTATTCTTAAATACCTGATAATTTAAAACTCCTTTTTTCTTTATTCTGAATCTCTCATTTATCTCAATCTGCTGAAAATCAAGCTCTCTTTTTCCTATTATATCTTTTCCGTCCAAAAGTTTTTTAATTTCACCGGTTCTTAACTTCATCATATAGAGGGAGGATACCTTCGTTTTCATATCCCCTTTTAGATAGATTATTTTATAGTTATTTAGCCAATAAATATTTGACATTGAGGATTCTGGGAGAATGTTTCCATTGAAAATATCTTTTACGGAAAGTTGCTCTCCCTTTGAAAAACTAAAAAGAAATAGGATAAAAAATATTATAAAGACGATTTTTTTCATAAGACACCTCAGACTATATAATTTGTGAAGTCGTATTTTTCTATATTATTTTTTATATATTCTACAGTTAATCTTAGACCTTTCTGAAAAGATGTTAAAGGAAACCATCCCAATATATCTTTTGCCTGATTAAAAGAAGCTACCAAAAGCTCAACCTCACTCTTTCCGGGTCTGAATCTTTTCTCAGACACCTTTATTTTAAGTTCTTTATCCAAAATACTTCCCACAAGCTCAACTACCTCTTTAATTGTTCTTGTTTTTCCGGTCCCTATGTTTATGGTTTTTCCGTTGGAATTTTCCGCCAAACCTGTAAGCATAAACCCTCTAACAGTATCACTTACAAAGGTAAAATCCCTTTGGGTGTCAATCCTACCGAGTTCTACCTCTCCTTTTAGAATTGCCTGTGATATTATAGTTGGAATTACTGCTCTTAAAGATTGCCTTGGCCCGAATGTGTTAAAAGGCCTTAAAATTGTTATTGGCATTTCATATGCATAATAATAACTCATAGCAACAGAATCCGAAGCTATTTTGCTTGCGGAGTACGGGGATTGAGGTTTTAAAGGATGCTTTTCTGTTATCGGCGAAAACTCTGCTGTTCCGTAAACTTCGCTTGTGGAAGTAATCACTATTTTTTCAATGTTTAAATCTCTTACAGCTTCCAGAATATTCAAGGTGGCTTTTACATTATTTATAACTACTTCATGTGGATGAACAAAAGAATAAGGTACTCCTATCAATGCTCCCAAGTGAAAGATAATTTGTTGACCTTTAACAGCATTTTTTACAGATTGTATATCACGGAGATCTCCTAAATAAATATCTAATTCGGAAAGAATTTCTCTTTCAACTTCTTTCAAAAGCCCAATTTCCCTTGAAGATGTATATCTTACAAAAACCCTGACTCTGGCACCCGCCCTCACGAGCGCTTCTGTAAGATGGCTTCCTATAAAACCGGCTCCTCCAGTTATGAGAACATTTTTACCTTTATAATCAATCATTTTTAAATTTATCACAAACAGAGTGGTGGTTCAAGAAACTTTAAAGTGTAATTCACTTAATATGTTTTACTTGACAAGAAGAAGAATTTTTAATATTTATAATTTATAAATAGAGGAGGTGTAAAGATGAGGAAAAAATATTTGATCACTGGTTTATTATTTATCTTTATTGTGAGTCTGGGATTTTCATATTTTACTGTAAATGAATATTTAAGAAGATGCAGGATGAAAATTAATAAGATTAATCTTGACAGAGCATACAAATTATTTAAAGAGGGAAGATATATCTTTCTTGATGTAAGAGAAGCGGATGAACTTAAAAAAAGGGGAACAATTCCGGGGGCAAAACATATTCCCAGAGGACTTCTTGAGTTTAGAATTGGGTGGATTACGGGAAATAATCTTAATACACCCATAATAGTATTTTCAAATGGAGAAAAAAGGTCTACTCTTGCGGCTTTTACTTTAAGTGAAATTCTTGGATATAGAAAAGTTTATCGCCTTGATCATGGGTATGAAGGCTGGAAGAGAAAGGGATATCCGACAACATTATCTCCATCAAATAAAGCTAAAACCACTCCTTCTAAAATAATAATAAAAAAGAAGATTTTTAAAAAAAGATAGAAATTTTTTATAAATTTATTTGGCCAATAAAAACCATCGATTTTGATTGGTGTCAAAGTAAAGTAAAAATTTATTGCCTTTTTCACCTTCCACAACAAAAACATTAAATTCTCTTTTTGTTATAATATCTTTTTCGTATTTTGTTGAAATTATTTTATTTATTTTATAAGTTTTTCCGTTATAGGTAAAAGAAAGCGGTTTTTCTTCTCCTTTATATCCTGAATATTCTGATACTTTTATTTTTTCAAACTTTCTCAATTTTGAAAAACTTTATTGAGAGGATTGCAAAAAATATTGTAAAAAGTGCCAAAATCACAAGATTAGTTAGCACTGAGACAAAAGGGAATTTGTAAAACAACAATTTATCAAGAGCCTCCATTGCCCACCCTGTAGGTAAAAGCATTGCTATTTTTTTCATGAAGTTTGGTACTATTTCTATGGGCCACCAGCATCCGCCAAGAGCCGCGAGAAGATTAGCAACTAAAACTGATATTCCGATTACAGCTTCTATTTTTTTTAATACTGAACCAAAGTAAATACTAAGTGAGGAAACGAAAGTAGCAAAAACTAGCAAAATGATTAGCATATTTAAAATAGGAATGAGTCCATATGAAACTGAAAACAATATCGCGGAAAAGATTATTATCATTAGAGAAACTAATATTGCAACAAACATATTTGTCAGAAATAATCCCAACCAAACTCCAACTTTACCCATTGGTGTTATTACAAACCTTTTAAGCATTCCTATTTCTCTGAGTTTTACAAGATTGGTACCCCCGAAAATTAAAATATTGAATAGAAGAAAAATAAGGATTGTTGCAGGCATCTGATGAATAACTCCCGAAGGAATATAACTTGCTCTTCCTGCCCATTCGGTTTTTACGGATAATATTTTATTAGGTTTTTCAATTTCGAGATATCTTTTAATTAAAAATTTATAAATAGCTCTGTATAGGGATATCTTTACCTGTATTGCATAATTATCTAATTTTGAACCTTTTATTTTGAATTTTAAAATTACTTTTTCTTTGTTTTTAACTTTATTTGAAAAATCGGGAGGGATAATAAGCTCTCTTAGGACCTTTTTCCCTCTTTTATTAAATTTTAAAGATAATTTCTCTTTTTTTAAATTATTAATAAGCTCTTTTGAAAACCCCCCTTTATCAAGATTCTTAATATAAACAATGGTTTTTTCCTCTTTCCCTTCACTATTATTTCCAAGACCCGAAAAGATAAAAAGAAAAAAAACGGGAAGAACAATCGCCCAAAAATAAAAAGATTTCTCTTTTAAAACCAACTTAAGTTCTGTTAAACTGAATTTTATTATCCCTCTCATTTTACCACCTTTTTAAGAGCCCTTATATTCAAAAGATAGGATAAAATAAATAAACCTATCGCTATAAAAGCTGTGCTTATTATCAGATGATAAAATTTGTCCATTCTTTGCAAGACAAGAGAAATCACGGATTCTGTTATATAATACAGGGGGGATATAACAGAAAATTTTCTTATTGAAGCTGGCAGAACACTTACGGGAATAAGAGAGCCTCCGAGCATCGCAAACAAAAACACGAAGATCATCCCTATATTATGAACCTGCCTTTCATTGTTTGAAAGTCCCATAATCACAGCGGAAAGAAGAGATAAGATTATTGCCGAAAGAAATAGTGTAATTAAAAGCCATAAGATTGAGTTTGTTGTTATGTGGAAAAGCAATCTTCCCGTTATTGCAAGGACAAGCTCTATTGTAAACATAAATAAAATCACACTCAAAATTCTTGCAAAAAAATACTCTGATTTTTTTAATTCAGATAAAAAAAGCCTTTTTATTATAAAACTGTTTCTCTCTTTTACCATATCATTTAAAACAGCATTGGATATGAAAAACAGAAAAAAGAAAGCCATGCCGGTAAAATAAAAAACAGCCATTGGGATTTTCTTTTTCTCCTCTTTCACATCCTTAACCTCTATCTTTTGCTCTTTAAACAAAGGGATTATCTTTTTTATTTTATCCCCTATTTTATTGTAAAGAGTTGTAAAAGTTGTATTATCCATCTTCTCTTTTTTTTCTATCGATGTTCTTATAATTGTTATCTCATCTTTAAATATGGTTAAAAGATAATTTGTGCCATCTTTAATAATGTTTAAACCTGTTTCAGCAATCATGGGATAAATCATTTCCGTGGGATTTTTTATCAATTTTATCTCTGTTTTTTTCATCTCCAAAATATTTTTTGAAAAATTTTTCGGAATAATCATTACTCCCGAAACTTTTCTTCTATTTATAAGCTTCATCGCTTCAGGCTCTTTAACAACAAATGCTTTTATCTCATCTCTTGCATTATCATTGGAAAAAGCATTAACAAAAAAATCGGAGATAACTCCCCCTTTGTCATTATTAACAATTGCAAGTTTCAACGGGGAAAAACCCGAATCACCCGAGCCTCCCCCGAAAGCTATCCACATTATGAGAGTAATAATTACTGGGGTAAATATATATAATAATATGAGAATAGGTTTATTCCATCTTCTTTTATAATCGGAAACAGCAAGTTTTAATATTTTCTTCATTACTCTCTTAATTCCTTCCCCGTTAATTTAAGAAAAAGGGTTTCAAGATTAGGTCTCTTTATGTCCATTGTATTGATAATAACATTGTTTTTCATGAAAAGCTCAACTACCGCTGGGATAATATCCTCTTTTTCAACATCTATCAAGATGCTCTCTTTTGAAAATTTAATAATCTTTACTCCTATGTTGTTAAGAATATTCCTTATTGCATCTTCGGCAAATTCTCCTGAGAATTCAACCTCCGTTTGTTCACCAAGTTGAGAGATAAGATCCTTTATTGTCCCCTGGGCTTTTATCTCTCCTTCATCCACAATGGCTATTCTATCGCATAACTCTTCTGCCTCTTCAAGCTGATGAGTAGTGTATATTATAGCCATATCTTCATTAACAAATTTTTTCAAAGTTTCCCTTATGTTAACCCTTGCTTGAACATCTATCCCTACTGTGGGTTCATCAAGGAAAAGAACTTCGGGGTTGTGAACAATACCTATCGCAATATTAAGCCTCCTTTTCATCCCTCCCGAAAATTCGGAAACTTTTGCCTTTTCTTTTGACTCAAGCCCCATAAGCCGCAAAAGATATGATGCTCTCTCTGATGCTTGTTTGGAATTCATACCGTATAGGGTTCCCCACAGAGTAAGATTATCGCGGGCGGTTAACTCCTCATAAAAAGCTATTTCCTGCGGAACAACACCTATCTTTTTTCTCCACCAGTTTTGATTTGAAAATATGTTTTTATCATTGTAGTAAGCATCACCTGAATCAGGTTCTAAAAGAGAAGTTAAAATTGAAATCGCTGTTGTTTTACCAGCCCCGTTTGGCCCCAAAAGTCCGAAAATCTCACCCTCTTTCACTTCAAATGAAATCCCTTTTAAAGCATAAACATTTTCATAGGATTTTTTTAAATTTGACACTTTTAACATAATTTTCTCCTCTAAAAGTAAAACATTTTATAATAGGGGTTTTTATCTGTCAAGAAAATAACAAATGGTGCCATGGAATTTTAACGATGCTACCATAAAAAGTTCAAAAAAGATTAGAAATTTTAGTTTTGTTGTTCATTAAGTTCTAAATTTTTTAGAAAAAATTCCGAAATTAATTTATGTTAAGAAAAAAAATTTTATTTTTGATGATTTTCTCTCTTATATTTGCGGGTTGTTTTTACTTTGATAATTTGAAAGTTGGAGATTTGAGCTCAACACTTACACCAAACAAGAACCTGAGGTTTAAGGTTAAACAACTTGCAATATCCCTGGATCGCTCCTTAAAATTTCTGAAAATGAAACAGGAAAGAGTGTATGTGGAAAATTTGAAACCGCTCAATGGGGAAAGCAAACTTTTAGGGATTTATTTAAAGGAAAAACTAAAGGAGGAGCTTTTCAAATTGGGTTATCTGATTTCTACTGATGGAAAGGGTAAAGTTAAAGTATCAGGATATTATGTGAACAGAGGGAAAAAATTGGAGATATTGGCTTTCATGGAAGGGGAGGGAATTAAACTCTCGGAAGCTTCTGTGTTAGTAAACAAAAAGTATATTGAAGGCTCTCCCTTTACCGATGGAACTCGAGACTTCTTAACTTCAGAAAGATAATTTAATATTCCTTTTTTAGAATAATTTTCTCTCCATCGAATTTGACATCTGCGTCAAAGGCTACATAGTGTCTTGGTTTTGAATGCCCGAACTTGCATCCGCAAAAAACAGGATAATTTTTGTTTTTGAAAAATTCTTTTAATTTGGCTTTCAGGTGAATATCTCTTCTTCCTTTATTGAGAGGAAAGTCATTGAAAACTATTCCTCCTATATCATCGAGTTTCCCACAATTATCAAGATGTTCGAGGTACCTTATTACTCTTGATGAATCTTCGTTAATGTCTTCTAAAAAGAGAACCTTTCCTTTAAGATCAGGCTCAAAAAATGTACCACAGGAAAGACTGAGGAGTGTAAGACAAGCCGGAAAAGCCTTTCCTTTAAGTCTCAAATCATTCCCTCTGTTTATAATTACTTTAGGGCTCATTCTAACTATAAAGCTTTCTCTATTAATGAATGCTTTTATAAGATGCTTAAATTCCACTTTATTTAATTTCCCTTGAGTAAAATCCGGAATGAGCATGGGACCCATTATAAGATTTAATTCTTTATGAAATTTATGAAAGTAAAAGTGTAAGGAGGATACATCGCTTGCTCCTGAGAACAATTTTCTCCCATTTATTTTAATATCATCTTTTAAAAATTTCATAAGTGAAGTGCTTCCGAAACCTCCTCTTACAGTTATTATAAATTCAGAATCAGAGCTCAGAGCATCTTTTAATTCTTCAACTCTCCTTTCCGGAACTCCTGCATAATTAAAGAATTTTTCAAATATATCTTTTCTATAAAATGTATCAAATCCGTATTCCTGAAGAACTTTTATCCCTTTTTTAAAATTGTCTTTGCAAAAGGTCGAAGAGGGTGCTATTATCTGTGTCTTAATCCTCATTACTCTCCTCTAAAAGTTTCTCGGCTTTTCCCTTTTTTTCTTTTGGAACATATATATCCACTGTTCCCATGCCATTCATAGTTAATCCTATTATATTGCCAACGGCTTCATATTCCAGATATACTTTTATACCGTTTGATTCAAGAAGCCCTTTTATTATATCTGTTTCAGGTCCTCCATTTATTGTGGTCAGGTAAACAAAACCCGGGATTTTTGAAATGTGCTTTTTTTCTTTAAAAAACATTATAAACCCTCCCCTGAAATTTTATATCCGCAGAATTTGCACTTTGAATTCACTATATTATATTCCTCGATATTGTATCCTGTTCTTTTTATTAAAAGTTTTCCGCAATTTGGACAATAAGTATTTTCACCTTCATCTCCCCATAAATTCCCGGAATAAACAAATTTTAGGCCTTTTTCAAGAGCTCTTTCCCTGATTCTTCTTATTGTTTCAGGTGGGGTGGGATAGTGATTTGCCATCTTAAAATGGGGATGAAACCTTGATATATGCCAGGGAGTTTCATCTCCGAGTTCATTTAAAATAAAATCAATAATATCATCTATTTCTGCAGGATCATCATTAACTTCAGGGATAATAAGTGTGGTAACTTCAAGCCACACCCCCATTTTTTTCCATCTTTTCAATGTTTCCAGAATGGGTTTCAATCTACCCCCCGTATATTTTTTGTATTTTTTATCGGAAAAAAATTTAAGATCATTATTGGCAGCATCGACAAGCCCTTGTAAGGATAGTTGAGCTTCCTTTTCAATAAATCCATTCGTGACCCAAACATTTTTCAAACCCGATTGTTTCATTAATATGGAAGTATCCCTTATGAATTCATAAAAAACAGTTGGCTCATTATATGTATAGGCAATACCCACTGAATTATAGGATATTGCTATCTCCACAAGTCTTTCGGGAATCACATCCTGCCCGTAAATATCAAGGGTTTTGCCCTTTCCATCAAAGAAAGAAAGTGTATAATTCTGACAGAATTTACAAAACATATTACATCCGACAGTGGCTATTGATAGTATTTGTCTTGAAGGGTAAAAATGAAAGAGAGGTTTTTTTTCTATAGGATCCACTGCAATTGAAGCAAGTTTCCCATAAACAAGAGTGTAGAGTTTATCTCCCTTTCTAACTCTCACTCCACAAGCTCCTATTTGCCCCTCTCTCAAAGAGCATTTGTGGGGGCAGAGAGTACAAATAACTCTTTCTCCTTCTTTTTTATAAAATAGTGCTTCTCTCATCTTCCATCTTTTCCAGAGTTTTTAAAAACTCTTCTATTATATCTTCTTCCTTTCCTCTCTTATATATTACCCCTTTTTTAAATAAAAAAGCAACTCCTTGAGAAAAAGCAATCCCAAGTTCAGCTTCTTTTGCCTCTCCCGGTCCATTAACTTCACAGCCCATAATCGCAACCTTTATGGGAAGTTTTCTCTTTTTTATCTCTGGTATCACTTCTTTCAATCTTTTTTCAAAATTTACTGTAGCTCTTCCGCAAAGGGGGCAGGAGATAATCTCAGGGAACTTCCTTCTTATTCCCAAAGAACCCAAAAGCTCCCAACACACTTTCACCTCTTCTTCAGGAGGGGCGGTAAGTGATATTCGGATTGTATCTCCTATTCCTTCCATTAAAAGATTCCCCAGAGCAACAGAGGATTTTATTATACCTTCTGGAATAGGGCCTGCTTCTGTAACTCCTATATGAAGCGGATATTCGCTTCTTCTGGAAAACTCTCTGTATGCCTCTATCGTTGTTCTTATTTCTGAAGATTTTAATGATACTTTAAGATTAAAAAAATCATTATCTTCAAATATTTTTATGTAATCAAGAGCACTTTCGACAAGTGCAACAGAAGATCTTTTACCATGCTTTTTTAGTATGGTTTTATCCAAAGAGCCGGAATTCACTCCTATCCTAACTGCTGCATTATAATCCTTTAATGCTTTTATAATTTCTTCCAGGTTTTTTTTGCTCCCGAAATTTCCGGGATTAATTCTTATTGCATCCGCCCCAGCCTTTAAAGCCTCTATTGCGAGCTTGTGGTGAAAGTGAATATCTGCAATTACAGGAATAGGGGAGTGCTTTGTAATCTCTTTGAAGTATGAGATTTGGTCAAAATCAGGAAGTGCCAATCTTATTATTTCATTTCCGTATTCCACGGTTTTTATTATCTGTTCTATATTTGCTTCAACCATACGGAGAGGGAGAGAATTCATTGTTTGAACCCTTACCGGATTATTCCCTCCTATCCCTATATTACCAACTTTAATCTCTTTTGTTAGTTTTCTCATGAAAAATTATAACATAAAAATTTGGCTTATAGGCTTTTGATTATTTTTTATTAATTCACAAAATTAATAGCAAAATATTTTGAGATTTGGTATATTTATTTTACGGAGGTGAGTGATGATAAAAGTAAATGAATATTATGATGGAAAAGTAAAAAGTCTTGGGAATTCTCTTAATGGTATTCCTTTTACCGTAGGTATAATTGAACCCGGTGAATACTCCTTCTCAACTGAAAAAGAGGAGCATATGAAAGTAGTGCACGGTGAAATGGAAGTTAAGCTGCCCGATGAAGATAATTTTAAAACATACAGAGAAGGAGAGAAGTTTATAGTTTCTCCAGGGAAAACATTCAAAGTTAAAGTATCTCAACCGGTTTCTTATGTCTGCGAGTATAAGTAAAAAACTTATGTAAACTCTTTTATCTAAAAAGTTATATAAGCTTAAAATTATTTTATGGCGTGAAGATCCAATAATATCAAATGATTTCGTTCAAATGCTCTAATATCAAGGGTTTGTAAATGCACAAAATTTGTTCAATTTGATAGAAAAACCTTATTTTTGTGGGTTTGGCGACTTATTAACAGAATTTTTTAAAAAAAAATGTTGAAAACTTAAAGACTTATTGTTAAAAAATAAGTTTAAGTATCACAAAAACGATAATTACTAATGCATAATATCAGAGTAAATTTGAGTTAATGATTTTGCTTTTGTTAAGGGATTTGTTTTTCGAATTTGGAAATATTTGTTATAAATATGTTTAATACGGAACTATCTAATTAATTAAGTTTTTAGTGATACTTCTAACTTTTTTGAACTTGATTAAAAAGGGGTTTTAATTGTTTGTTGTTTTTGAGTATTTTCTTTTTTTTTCAAAATGTTATTATTATGAATGGTATTCATCAGGAGGTCTGAAAATGGATAAGAGAAAGGTAGAAAAAAAGGGAAAGATTAATAATGGGAAAAGCGTACTGATTACAGGAGCTTCTTCAGGTATTGGTTGGGCCACTGCTAATTATCTTGCTCAAGAAGGTTTTACAGTCTTTGCTGGTATCAGAAAAGAAGCTGATATCGAAAAAATACGAGGACAAAATAACCACAATCTTATTCCTTTGTATCCCCTTGATATGACCGAAGAAGAGCATATCAAAAAAGCATATGAATTTATTTCAATTGAATCAGAAAAGCGCGGTGAAAAAGGTTTGTATGCAATAGTGAATAATGCTGGCGGAGGAATTATTTCTCCTATTGAATTGTTGGACTTAGGGAAACTCCAAACAGAGCTTGAAACGAGAATACTGGGCGCTGTAAGTCTTGTGAAAACATTTCTATCTATTATTAGGGAAAACCATGGAAGAATTCTATGGATTGTAACTCCTGCATTAATCCCAACACCCTTTGTTTCAAGCATTCATATTTGTGATTTTGCTGTTAACTGTCTTGCAAGAACTCTAAGAATAGAGCTAAGCCCATGGGAAATTCCTGTTGTTATGATTCGTTGTGGAGGGATTAAAACTCCTGCAGTGGAAAAATCTTATAAAGAACTTAAAGAATCTTTTAAAGTATTACCCCATGAAAAGCTGATGCTTTATAAAGATATTTTAGAAAAAGAGGTTAAAAGATTGAAATCTTTTGATAAGGGTAGAACAGAGCCTGTTGAAGTGGCTAAAAAGGTTTACAAGGCATTAACAGTAAAAAAACCAAAAAGCAGGTACAGAGTAGGTTATATGTCAGGGGGTTCCTCTTTTTTGGAGCTTCTTCCACAGCCTTTTGTTGATTGGCTTATGACAAAACGATTGAAAAAGTAAGAACTCTAATCCCTGAAAATTTTTGCAGTTTTGTTATTAACAATAAATAACTTTTACTTCCCTTATAAAAAATCTATGAAGACATTTTGCAATTTTAGATTTATTAGGTTGGGGAAAACTTTATAATCTTTGCTTCAAATTCCTCGGTTTTATAGAACACATTTTTTCTTTCTTCAAAGGTAGAAAGATTTTATTCTTAAGATTAAATATTTGTACCTCTCCTCTCAATTAATTTTTCTATAATTAATCCCATAATTATTACAAATATAATTGTCAGTACAAGCCTTAATGCCATAAATTTTATTCCCAAAAATTGAATTTCCACCATCTCCTGGGGTATCTTTATGCATGCCCATGCGGAAAGAAAAGCGATAATACAGGAAATTCTTGCTCCTTTTTTAAGAAGAGCCGCAGCAAGAGGAAAAGCCACATAAAGTGGACCGGTAGGTAAAGAGCCCATTATTATTCCAAACATTATTGCTTTTAATCCGGCTGCTTTTCCAAGATATTTAACTATATTTTCTTTTGAGATAAAAACATTAAATAGCCCTGTTAAAATCATTACCGCTGGAAGAATTGAAATCATTTCTATGAAAAAATTCCATCCATTGGTTATTATTTTTTCTTTTTTATCCGGGAAAGATAGAATTACGATTATTGTAATAAATAGGATTAAAATAAGAATCAGGATATCCTGTTTTATTTTTTTGCTTTTTTTCTTCTCTGTTTTCATAAGATTGCTCCGATAATAATTCCTATTATAATGGCAATGATAAAACTTAGTAGGTTTCTTAAAATGGCCATTTTTTTACCTAAAATTTTTATTTCAAGAGGGAGAGTAACAATCCCTATCATTGTCAATGTAGTAATAAATACAGCAACCGATGTGAGAGAAGCTCCGTTTTTGAGAAGAGAAGCAGCCAATGGAAAGGAAATTAGAGAAGGAATGTGTAAAAAGGTCCCCATAATTGCTACTATAATAACTCCCATAATACCAGCCTGCTCTCCTATTATTTTTGAAATGTGTTTTTGGGGAACTAATCCCATTAGCAAGCCTATTAACATTATTATAATTATGATTGTAGGTAAAATCCTGACAAATGATTTTACAGCTATTTTAAGTGCTTGCTTTGTTTTTTCTTTGTTCTTTAAGAATGCTATTATCAAACACAAAAAAGCAAAGGCATTAATGAATATGGCCGTTTTATTCATTGTCCATATTAGAACATATTTTAATCTTTTCGTAAATAAAAATAACTAAGGGAATTTTTTGGAACTATTGTTTCATACTCTTAGAATAAGTTTCAGCGACGGAATATTTTTTTTATAAGGGGATGATTTTTACTATGGAATCTCTTTTATTTCCTTTAACATTTCCAGCTTGAACTTTCTTAGATAGAAAATTAAAGCTAAAATAAGCCAAACAGGCATTGTAATGGAAAAGACTATAAACCAGAGCGAGAGCTTTCCTTGAATTTCACCAAAAAAAATTACGATTTCAGCTATAAAAAAGAAAATAGTGAAAGCAAACCCCGTTCCTAAAATAATTGATTCAAAGTACTTATTTATCCAAACGCCTCTTTTTTCTTCACTTATTTTTGGCAGATTGGTAATTAAAAAAGTAGGAAAATTACCCAAATTCGGATACTTATTTATAAGAGTAAACCTGTATTTTGTTAATAAAAGAAAGAGCACTGGGATTATGGTAGAAACGATTGGTAGAATGAAAAAACCGGATTTGTGCCCGTATCTTGTTGGCTCACCACTAATTCCAAAATGAGCAGGGACTGCTTTTGGCATTAGAAGATATGCATAAATTGCGAATCCCCACATAGCTAAAATCCCTAATATTATTAATAGTATGATAGTTTTCCCTTTTGTGCTTAATGGGGTAGGATGAATTCTTTCTTTCATTTTTAACTCCTCAGAGTTTTATGTAACCTGGCTCTTTTCAAAAAATTTCTCAGAACCAGAGTTAAAACAAAAACTCCTTTCTACAGAACCTCTTGGCCTCTGACTTTGTTTAAAATCAATCTTTTTTATTTTATTTTTTCTCATATCCTTAAACATATCTTTTGCTATGGGAAAATTTTGTTGGGTATATCAACATTTTAATCATTTTTTCCACTAAAACCCTCCTCTGTGATGTTTACTTCTCCCTTACACACAGGTGTAATAAAAAATGTACTAAAATATATTAAGTAAATAAAAACAAAAAATCAAGAAAAAAGGGAGAATTTCATTACTGTCCCGAAAAATTTTGTGCTTGAAAAGGGTAATAAAATCAAGTATTTCGAGAGAACAGGAGAGGGGGAGAATTAATTTTCTTTTTTATAAG
>Ga0190334_1000864_pt1 | contig 13776 bp, 12 predicted proteins | sample 48720478_MG_FD_161270 | JGI IMG/M metagenome (GOLD analysis project Ga0190334, IMG submission 161270) | Hydrothermal vent sediment bacterial communities from Southern Trench, Guaymas Basin, Mexico - 4872-04-7-8_MG | ecosystem: Environmental > Aquatic > Marine > Hydrothermal vents > Sediment ...
ACGAAGAAGTTCTCGGCACAAAACATTGAACAGCTACAGCACTCAGAGTTTTTTGAAAAACTACCCATCAACTGCTAATTCTTCTATATATGAGGGCGTTTAACATCATCGGTATCTTGACCAAAGTCAATCTTTGATGTAATATAAACGGTGTTGCCCCCATCGTCTAGCGGCCTAGGACACTGGCCTTTCAAGCCAGAGGCAGGGGTTCGAACCCCCTTGGGGGCGCCATATTAATTAGCAGTCCGCCAATGAGGCGGACTTTATTTTTGTATGGATCCATTGTGAACATACGATAGCGGAATGCGAGTATAATGAGCATGGTATGGGAAAACTATTTGTAGGGATTTACTTCATAATCTCCTTTGTGTTAATTGTCCTGTCAAGAAATCGGCGGGTACTCATAGCTTTTACAGCAGGAATGCTCCTTATCGTGTTTAAAATCTCAGAAAGCATGCGGATAGAAACTATTTCAGAATTTGTAGACTTCAACGCTATCTTTCTACTTATGGGCATGATGGTTATTGTTGCTATAGTTAGATCAACTGGTTTTTTTCAGTATGTGGCAGTAAAGGCACTCAGATGGTCGAAGGGTAACATAATGCTGTTGTCTTCTTTGTTTGCCGTGTTGATAGCACTTTTTTCTATGTTTTTGGATAATGTTACCACAATGATCATGTTTATGCCTGTAATCTTTTTGGTAGCAGATGCAGCGAAGTTTAATCCCTTTGCGTTCACAACTGTCATGATATTTGCGTCAAACATAGGTGGAAGCATGACACTTGTGGGAGATCCACCTAATATCATCATCGGAACCGCTTCAAAGATGCCTTTTGTAACCTTTACAAGTCTAACGGTGTGCCCCTTGGCAGTCTCGTTCGTGATTCTCATTTTCCTCTCCAGATTCAGTTTTTTAAGAAATCTTTCTGCTATTACAAAAGGGAAAAATGAAACGGTGCAAATGACAACTGAAGGGTTAATTTCCAATCCTAAACTAATGTGGGTGTCCCTGGGAGTGCTATCTGCTGTAATAGTGGGATTTGTGGTACACAACATAGTCGATATAGAAATGTCCCTGTTTGCTGTTCTTGGGGCGTGTTTCTTACTATTCTACACTAACAAAGACTTCAGCAAAGTAGTACTCGAGATCGACTGGGATGTCATATTATTTTTCATGGGACTCTTTGCTCTTTCTTATTCTCTGGAAAGCTCAGGTATAGCGCATGATTTATCTAACATTGTGTTAAAATTATCTGGACACCCCGCACTGCTTTTTACATTTGTTTTATGGGTTAGTGGAGGAATAGCGATGATTACCGGAGCCATACCAGTTGTGACTATATTCATCCCATTGATTGCCAAGTTATCCATACACTATCCTCTTCCCCATGATTTATGGATTGCTCTTGCATTAGGAGCAAATCTTGGAGGAAATGGTACACTGACAGGTCATTTAGCCAATATTATGTGTTTTGAAATGCTCAACAAGGAAACATCAAAGCGGAACACGTTTTTCGATTTTTTCAAACTTGGGTTTCCTATAGCTATTCTTTCGATTGCCGTGTCCAATATCTACCTCTTACTTAGATTAATTATTCTGACATAATTAGTGTACTTCATTTTGTTGCTTTAAAACCTGCTTGACATGCCAGCAGAAACTCTCACCGAGATATTTATCCAGTTTCGCTCTATGATAAATGTGCTTGACTTTCCAAGAATAATTTAAGCAGTCCACGTACACGTTATCCGCTAAGCCCTTTATCATTTCTGCCAGTCTGCGTGGATTCATGGGTAGCGCTGGTGCCACAAGAACGTATGTTCTTATGCCCGCCTCTTTGAGATTTTTCAGTGCTCTCAAGCGTGATTTCAGGGTAGGAGAATGAGGTTCAAAGAGACGAAGGATCTTTTCGTCATCAGTGCTAATCGTGAACCCAACTTCTACGCTTGGAATCTGCTTTATGATTTTCACATCGCGCAAAATTAAAGGAGATTTGGTAAGGATTGAGACAGGAAAGTACTCAGAAATCATGCGAAACTTCGCAAACACTTCAAGGCAAGCTCTCGTGAGATTATAATGTGCTTCTATTGGTTGATAAGGATCACACACAGTGCTCATATTGATTTTGCCTGGACGCTTTTTTGTGAGCTCCTTTTCGAGCTGTTTTGGAACATTCACCTTGACTTTCACAAAGTCTCCCCATGGTTCTTTGTACTTGTTGAAGCGTGTCATAAAGCTGGCGTAACAATAGCGACAAGCAAAACTACATCCCACATAAGGATTCAACGAATAAGCCATTCCTGGAACACGGGAAAGTGTCAAAGCGCTTTTAGCCGTAACCTCATAAATTTTCGTACCATCGCCTCATTTCTCGAATCTTTCCATGACTTCCTATATATTTTGCACCCTTTGAAGATTTAAATCAACAATTGGGAAAATTCGTTAATATTCACGAAGACACCTAAATTGCACTAAATTCTGCTGAATTTTAAAGTGTTACTGTGATTGGTTACTACTTGACAAACAAAACCTTTGAAAATATAATAGTCACGATTCAATCAATTATGAGCAGAATATTGAGCAAATTTGATTGTAAAGGGTGACAAAATGAACAAAGCTGAGAGAATCCAGAGAATATTTGAGATCTTGTCTACTGAAGGAAATGCTTCTACGAAATACTTAGCAGAGGCTCTTAGTGTGTCCGAAGCAACGATAAGAAGGGATTTGAATGACCTTTCCTTAGAAGGTTCAATGCCTATTAAAAGAGTAAGAGGAGGAGTGGTTTACTCAATAGAAAAACTGGGCTTTGAGCCCATGTTTGACTTAAAGGTTTTGAAAATGGTTGAAGCAAAGAAGAAAATAGCGAAGATAGCCCTGAATTTGGTTGAAGATGGCGACACACTTTTTCTTGATTCTGGAACCACAATTTACTATTTTGCGAAGCTATTGGGAAGTAAGAAGGGCTTAAAAGTGGTAACAGTGGATGTCAAAGTTGCAGAACAACTTGCAAAACACCCTAATGTCAAGACGGTTTTGGCCTGTGGAGAGGTAAGGCCAGGGTACTACAGTTTAGGAGGAACAGAAACGGTCATGTTCTTAAGTGAATTTCGAGCTGACAAGGCCTTCATATCAACAGACGCCTGGAATATAGAAGGCACGTTTAACTCATCCAATTTCGAAGTTGAGATCAAACGAAAGATGATAGAGCTATCAAAGACAAAATATCTCCTGGCGGATCACACGAAATACGACAAAGACGCGTTCATAAAGGTGACAGATATAAGTGTTTTTAAGGCGATTATCACCGATCTTCCTCTGCCAACAGGTGCTGTAGATAATTTGAAAAGAATGGGTGTGAGTGTCTTATTTTCAGGTAGGAAAGATCAGTCCCAGCTTACAAGCAGAAAACAATGACACACACGTTTTTCGACGATCAAGAACTAATTACTTGCATTACTTAATAAAGGAAATTGTGGTTTCAAATATCTTCAAAAGCCTCATAAGAAGGCGGAAAACCTTGAAAAGGGGGTAATGAACATGCGGAGAAAGTTTCTGTTGACGAGTATCGCTGTCTTGGTTGGTTTTCTAATTCTTTTAAGCTCTCAACCAGTTTTCGCAGCGGGCAAGAGCGATTTTGTAATGGCCACGGTGGTCAAATCAGTTGCATTTAACTGGTTCATGCGAATGGAAGAAGGAGTCAAACAATTTGGAAAGGACTACGGTGTCACAGCGTTCATGCAAGGTCCATCGGTTGCCGATTCCGCGGAGCAAGTTTCTATCATAGAGCAATTGATAGCTCAAGGCGTAGATGCGATAGTGAATGTGCCTTATGGAGTTCAAGAAAACGAATTGGCCCAGAAGGAAGCTATGGAACAGGGAATAATTGTAGTTACCCATGAAGCCGCTTCCACTAAGTATGCTCACTATGATCTCGAAGCCTTTGACAACAAGAGTTATGGCGAAGAGATGATGAGACAATTGGCAGCTCGCATGGGCTACGAAGGTGAATATGTACAGTTCGTTGGTTCCCTAACTAATGCTTCCCACAACGAGTGGCAAGATGCGGCTCGAGCCTACCAGGAAAGCCATTTTCCATTGATGAAGTGCATTGGAAAATTTGAAAGTAAAGAAGATATAGAAGCTGCTTACACCACAACAAAAGACCTTCTAAAGAGTCACCCAAATCTCAAGGGAATACTGGGATCGGCTGCTGGTGATGTTGTGGGCGCTGGACAGGCTGTTGAGGAAGCAGGATTATCAGACGAAATTGCCGTTGTGGGAACCAGCATTGTCTCCTACGCTGGTGAGCTTTTGGCAACTGGCGCAGTGGATTTAGCTATGTGTTGGGATCCCGCCACGGCTGGTTACGCAGCCAACGTTGTGGCGTACAAACTGTTGAAAGGCGAGACCATAGAGGAAGGCATGGATCTCGGTGTTCCAGGTTATACGAACATTCACATAGTCGAAAACGAACACGGTGTCCCTGTTATTTACGGTCAAGGGTGGATTCTAATTGATGCCGACAATATGGACGAGTACCAGTTCTGATCTTTGACTTTTGTGACTTTGAAACACGAATATCCTCGAAAACCGTTTCTCAAGCCTCCGAGGTATCAAGAAGCTTGGGAAGCGGTTTTCCTCACTTAACTTTTTTGGAAGACTTGCGGGGGTGAAATACAACCTTATGTCTGAAGATCAATTACTGCGAGTTGAGAGTATTAGCAAGCGGTTTGGCGGAGTTGTGGCTTTAAACGATGTGAGTTTCGAGGTAAGAAAAGGAGAAATAATCGGCCTTATAGGTGAGAATGGATCAGGAAAATCCACCATGATCAAAATTTTGGCTGGTGTTTATACACCTGACAAGGGCGATATATATATTGACCATCGTCACTACAAGCGCTTAAACCCAATACAATCTATAAAAGAAGGTATCAATGTTATCTATCAGGATTTTTCTCTCTTTTCAAATTTGACAGTTGCGGAAAATGTTGCTGTTTCAAGTCTCATATCTGAAGGAAAAAGGCTGGTTAACTGGCAAGAGTTGTACCACATAGCAGAGAAAAATCTTCATAGAATAAAGGCACGCATTCCGCTTGATGCAGAGGTTCAAGACCTTTCTACAGCGGAACGACAAATTGTTGCTATTGCCAGAACCCTTGTTCATGGAGCCCGCTTCATAATCATGGACGAACCAACAACCGCTCTTACACGTCAAGAAGTCCAATCTCTGTTTGAAGTTATTAGGCAGTTGAAAGATCAAGGAATTTCCGTCCTTTTTGTTAGTCACAAATTGCATGAAGTCAAAGAGATAGCAGACAGAACAATAGTTTTTCGTGATGGTAGAAAAGTGCTGGACCAGAGTATGGAAAAATTGGATCTCAAGACTATGGAATTTTATATGACGGGACGCAGAGTTAAGACGCCCTCATCAGTTTTCACAAAAATGAAAGAAAGCCATTCGCCGCTTTTGCAAGTGAAAAACTTGACCCTTTTACCTTACTTTTCTAACGTATCGTTCTGTGTCAAACAACGTGAGGTGCTGGGAATCACAGGCTTACTGGGATCTGGACAAAGAGAGTTAGTGCTTTCCTTATTCGGCGTCCTACCGGCTGAATCGGGTGAAATATATTTCGAAGGCAAAAAAATTCAAATAAGAAGCATTCAAGATGCTATGAGGCACGGGATTGGATACGTACCGGAAGACAGAGTTAACGAAGGAGTGTTCTCCAAGCAATCTGTTGCGAACAACGTCGTTGCCGCAATCGTTGACTATATTGCCACCAAGTTCGGTGTTCTCAAGCGAGAAACAGGTCTCAAAGTGTGTCAAAGGTGGATAAAGGAACTTAACATCAAAACTCCATCACCTGAAACTCCAGTTGAAAGTCTTTCAGGTGGAAATCAACAACGGGTAGTCATCGCAAAGTGGCTTGCTGATGATAAACTGAAACTTCTCATACTGAATGGACCAACTGTAGGCATAGATGTGGTTTCAAAAGCTGACATCCATAAGCTAATTAGAAACATGACAAAAGAGAAGAATTTAGGAATCATTTTGGTGTCAGATGATATTCCAGAGCTGTTGCAAACGTGTGATCGAATACTGTTGATGAGAGATGGAAAAATAGCAGCGCAATTTGAGTATGGAGAAATCGATGAAGAAGGTTTGTACCGACAAATGATCGAAGAAAATGTCATGGAAGGAGCGTAGTGCCAAATGAAGAAGAAAAAGACATTCATCACACACGAGATGATTGTGGGACTTCTGACGGCTCTGATCTTTATCATTATTGGAGCAAGAAACCCAGCGTTTTTTTCACTTGCCACTTTGTTTGATATCGTGAGAAGTGCCTTGCCAGTCTGCATCATGGCTCTTGGTGTACTACCTGTTCTCGTTTCCGGGGAGATTGACATTTCCTTTGTCTCTGTGGCGGCAATGAGTTCGTTTGCAACACATTTTCTTTTGCTTCATTTCGGTTACCAAGGTGGTATAACTCTCTATTTGATTATCGCTGCTGGAATCGGTGCATTAGCCGGATTAACTCTTGGAATAGTTTCCAGTTATTTCAAATTGCCTGTCTTTCCTGTCTCACTCGGATTCTGGCTGTTTTGGTATGGATTTAATCTTTATTTCATCAGTCCCACAATGAACTTTAAGCTTCCAAAAGGACTGGTAGGTTATTATTCCCGCTATCTGTTAACGGTTCATGACCCAGTTGTGGGTACCACAGGTTTACACATCTCGATTCTTTACTTGCTGGTTATCGTGATATTCATATGGTGGTTACTCAAGTATACGACTATTGGACGTGGCTTGTACGCAATGGGAGGAAATCGCGAGGTCGCTGTTCAAACTGGATACAACGTAAAGCGCATCTTATGGATAGCGTTGGCCTTGAACGGCGCCTTAGCTTCGATAGCCGGGGTAATTCAAAGCTCATATACCCGATTCTTTAACCCAATACTGTTCAGAGGAGACGAATTATATGTGATAGCAGCAGCAGTAATAGGAGGAGTTTCCATCACCGGTGGAAGAGGTTCAGTTGTTGGAGCCATTTTAGGTGTGTTCTTTCTGCAAGTGATAACTCGGGGACTCATTTACCTTGAAGTACCCGCTGAATACCAGCAGTTTGTCGTTGGCATCACCCTGCTTTTGTTTGTTACAGTTTCATCTATTAGAGGAAGTGGCAGACGATCTCTGTTCAGCACGTGGTTCCGCAAACAAGGAAAACAACAATAGGCCGGGGACAAGGTGAACAAACTTAAGATAAGCGAAAGGAGATACAGATGAGAAAAAGTTTGATGAGGAAAACTACCGCTAAAGTGGGTCAAATACTTGTTGAAAGACATAGTTTACTTTTGTTGGTAATCTTAGTGGCCATAATCCTTGTTTTTGGCTTGAGCACGAGACGCTTCTTAAATACACGGACTTTTTCGGTCATTGCTTTTCAGTGTGCTGAAATTGGTCTCATGGGATTGGGTATGGGACTTGCAACGATGATCAACGGTGTTGATCTCTCAGTGAATGACACAGCTAATTTATCGGCACTCACCGCAGGATTATTCTTGAACTTTGCTTTTGCTCACTCATTTTCTCTTTCGACTCCGTTTCTCATCGTTATTGCCATCTTCATCGCATTGGCCACAGGAATCGCTTGCGGCATTCTCAATGGTTTCTTGATAGGATATCTACGCATACCGCCGATTCTTACCACGCTTGGCACACTGACCCTGTTTCGGGGCATTTCGGCCGGAGTCACAGGTGGGAAAAGGCTCACGGGTTTTCCTGAAGAGTTATCAATGATTGGACGCGGTGATGTTCTGGGTATTCCCGTCCCCTTTCTAATTCTGTTGGGTGCTGGTGTTGTTATTCACTTTGTTTTGAATCACACTGCCTTAGGTTACAAAGTTCGAATGGTTGGAAGTAATGTCAACGCCGCGAAATTTTCTGGGATCAGACACAAATCGATCACCATGTATGTCTACATGTTGAGTGGCATATTAAGTGCTCTCGCCGGTGTTATCATAATGAGCCGTACCGGATCGGTAGCGTATGAATACGGAACCCAGACTTACATTTTGTTAGCCTTAGCAATCGCAAGTTTAGCAAACATCTCATCAGGTTTTGGAAGCATAGGCGCTCTGATTCTCGCTGCTATCATTCTTCAGACTCTATCAACTGGTTTTTACACTTTGCTGATGACGTCCCCAAGAGGAGGTTTCTTCAAAGATCTCTTTTGGGGAGCATTCCTTGTTTTCGTGCTCGTAATTGGACAAATTATTAGAAGGAAGAAAGTTACAAGATGAGAAAGACCAGTAAAAGAAAGGATGAGGGTTGTGGATAAACGTTGGAAACAGTTGGGCGACTTACTTGTAAATCATTCGGCAAAGGTTAAATCCGGTGAAAAAGTGATGATTGCAATGGTGGAAATCAGTTCGTATCCATTAGTCCGCGCCGTATACGAAGCGTGTATTAAAGCCGGTGCTTATCCGCAAGTGCAGCTTCTTTCAGAAGAACTAAATCATGTGCTGTTGAAATATGGAAGTGATCAGCAGATAGAATGGCTGCCTGAAATAGAATCCTATGGTATGGAATGGGCGGATGTGTATTTCGGCCTCCGCGGAGCCTCAAACCCACATGAGTTTTGGGATATACCCGCTGAAAAGCTTGCCAGACTGCGCCGCACCATGGGTAAGATATCCAGTCTTCGTTGGGAAAAAACCCGCTGGTGTTTAACTCGTGTTCCAAATGTAACACTGGCAGAACAAGCAGGGCTTGATGCGGAGACTGTGAATGATATGTACTTCGACGCCTGCCTTATTGATTGGGCAGCTATGAGTAAAAAGTGGTTCGAATGGTCTCAAATTCTTAATGAAGGTAAGCGCATACGCTTGATAGGTAAGGAAACAGATCTGAGTTTTTCTATTGAAGGTCGGAAGTGGAGTGTGGACGATGGGCGTATCAATATGCCGGGTGGGGAGATCTGCACGTCTCCTGTTGAGAAGACAGTTGATGGATACATTTACTTTGATACGCCCGGTGTTCTTGGAGGAAAGTTCGTACATGACATTAGACTGCGCTGGGAAAAGGGGACATTGGTAGAGGCCACTGCGTCAACCAATCAGGATTTCTTGCACGCCGTGTTGAATACCGATCCCGGCGCGAGCTCAATTGGCGAATTTGCCATTGGAACAAATCCAGGGCTGCGCCATTTTTGCAATGATATCTTGTTAGACGAAAAAATAGCCGGCACTGTTCATATAGCTCTTGGTAGGGCATATCCTGAAACTGGGGGCACTAATCAATCGGCAATTCACTGGGATATTGTCAAGGATCTTCGGCAAGAGGGGGCAATATATTTGGATGACAAACTTATTTTCGAAAACGGGCAGATATTGCTCTAATTCTGTTGAGGTGAGCAGAAAATGCAGAAGGGCTACTTACTCGGTGTTGATATAGGTACGTACTCATCCAAAGGAGTACTGGTGAATCAGAGTGGCGCTGTGGTGGCGAGTCACACGGTACCTCACAGCATAGAAATACCTCAACCTGGTTTTGTTGAGCACGATGCGGAAAAAACATGGTGGAATGACTTTGTTGAGATCACTAAAAATCTGTTAAAAAGAACTGGTGTAAAGCCACAAGATGTTTTGGCGATAGGAATCAGCGGAATAGGGCCCTGTGTACTGCCAGTAGACGAGAATGGGAACCCATTGCGGCCTGCTATCTTGTATGGAATAGATACTCGAGCAACAAAAGAAATTGAATACCTCGAGGAAATATTGAGCGAAGAAAAGATTTTCGACGTAACCGGAACACATTTGAGCTCCCAGGCCATTGGTCCTAAAATTCTTTGGATAAAACGCAACGAGCCTGAAATCTACAGAAAAACCCGTTGGTTTCTAACCAGTCAGTCATACCTGGTATACAAGCTAACTGGTAAAGCAGCAGTGGATGTCTATTCCGCCGGAGGATACGCGCCATTGTTTAACATTTTTACTCATAAATGGGAAACTGAAATAGCAAAGGATATCATCGCTCCTTTAAAGTGTTTGCCTGAAGTATTTTGGAGTCATGAAGTCGTTGGTGGAGTTACTTCTAAAGCGGCGGCGGAAACAGGTCTCTCAGCTGGAACACCTGTGATAGCTGGTACAACCGATGCAGCCGCTGAAGCCATAAGCGTGGGGTTGTCAAAAATTGGTGACATGATGTTAATGCTTGGAAGTAGCGTATTTTTTATCGTTAGAACTGCACAGATAATCAGAACGCAGCACTTTTGGAGCTCTAATTTTGTCCAAGAAAACTCTTCGGTACTGCTGGGTGGGATGTCGACCGGAGGAAGCCTCACCACGTGGTTTCGTGATCAATTCGGGCAATTTGAGTTGGAACTGGAAAAAAGAAATGGAAAGAACGCTTACGAAGCATTAGCTGAATTGGCATTGGAATCACCCAAGGGATCAAAGGGCCTCATTGTACTTCCATATTTTGCGGGTGAGAGAACTCCTCTCCACGACCCAGAGGCAAAAGGTGTTTTTTTCGGTCTGACTCTTAGCCACACTAAGGCAGATCTATATCGTGCGGTTTTAGAGAGTATTGCCTATGGGATACGTCACAACATGGAATTAATCGCAGAAGAAGGTGTTAGACCAAAGCGAATTCTGATGGCCGGAGGTGGATTAAAGAATCCTCTCTGGACTCAACTCATAGCTGACATTTGCAAGGTGAGACTGAGCATCCCAGAGCAGCAGATTGGAGCGAGCTACGGAGATGCGCTTCTCGCTGCTATAGCGATTGGATTGCTTAAGGGAATTGAAGATGCAGCTGAATGGGTGAAAATAAGAGGAACTGTTGAACCGGATCAAAGTGATTCAGAAATATATGAAATGAAGTACAACTTATTCCGTGAGTTGTATATAAACACAAAAACTTTGATGGGAAAAGTGCATTCTCTTCAGGAGAGGCTTATGAGAATTAGCAAACAATAAACCATAAACCTTTCAACGAGAAGGAGGAAAAACGAATGGCAGTTTGGTTAAAAGAGCTATTTAAAGTTAAGAAACCATTTATTGGTATGTGCCATCTGCTTCCATTACCAGGAGATCCTTTTTATAAAGAAGGAAGTATGAACGAAGTTGTTGAATGGGCAAAACGTGATTTAATGGCGCTTCAGAACGGAGGAGTAGATGGTGTCATGTTTTCAAACGAGTTCAGCAGGCCCTACGTGACCAAAGTTTCGGCTGTAACGGTGGCTTCTATGGCGCGGATCATTGGAGAGTTGAAGTCTGATATTCGTGTGCCATTTGGTGTCGATGTGCTGTGGGATCCGATTGCTTCTCTTGATTTAGCTGCTGCAGTTGGAGCTCAGTTCATTAGAGAAGTGTTTTCTGGTGTTTATGCGAGTGATTTTGGACTATGGGATCTCAATTATGGTGAAGTCGCCCGCCATCGGCGCGCTTTGGGTCTTCAAGAGGTAAAGCTGTTTTTCAACATAGTGCCAGAAAGCGCACGCTATCTGGCTGGTCGAGATCCTGTGGAAATTGCAAAATCCACTGTCTTCAATCATCAACCTGAGGCTCTGTGTGTATCCGGTTTGACGGCGGGAGTACCTGCAAGTGCCAGCGTACTGCAAAAGGTAAAGGAAGCTGTTCCCGAGACACCTGTGTTCGCTAACACAGGTGTTTCAATCCAGAACTTGGAGAAAATAGTCGCTGTCGCTGATGGAGCTATTGTGGGTACGGCATTCAAGTTTGATGGAAAATTTGAAAATCACGTAGATGAAAACAGAGTTAGGCAATTTATGCAGAAAGTGAACGCTCTGCGCACTGCGGGATAAACGGGTGTCTCCTAAATTTGAAAAAGGAGTTAAGTAATGTGGGGACAGAGATAGGGATCTGTCCCTTTGTTTCACATTCCTTCAATTGTTTAGCACCAGCAAAATGCAGATTTTGATGAGATGAACAGAATCGATCGCAGGATCCATCTATTGATATGTTTTCTTGCAAAGCATATAATGATATTAGGCATATGTTTAATACCGAAGCCCGAAGTATTTTTGATGATGGAGAGTTCGAAATATTATGAAGAGAAAAAAATGTTATTGTTGGTGGACCGGGAGTTAAGAAACCCCCTTCAAATTCATCTAATTGAGTTCATCTAATGACTTTTTAAAATGACTTTATGAAAGAAGGGGTGTTTCATGTGCAAATGCAATTTGCTCAAATAATAGCATTACTGCTTACCGGAATAGGAGTTGGATTTGCTTCAGGTTTATTAGGTGTCGGTGGCTGTTTTATTATGGTTCCCATTCAATTCTGGGTATTGAAATCTATTGGTGTAGATCCAACCATAGCTATCCGGATTGCTTTTGGAACCAACCTTCTTGTTGTATTACCAACAGCTTTGAGTGGAGCAATGACTCATAATAAAAAGAATGCTGTCATCTGGAAAGCGGCATTTACCTTAGGAATTATGGGAGCAATCGGGGCTTTCATAGGTGGTGTAATTGTTTCCCATCTTCCTGGAAATATTCTAAAAATTGCCTTTGGTATTGCAGTTCTTTTAGGAGCAATTCGTATGCTAACGGCAAAACCTCCTAAAATTAATGAGGAGCCAGTAGATAACATATGGTTATATATATTGTGGGGTCTTCTGCTAGGGGTCGTTTCTGGAATTATTGGAATTGGTGGAGGCGTTTTGATGATACCTGTTATGGTGTCTTTTATGAAATTTAAAATGCATGAAGCTGTTGGAACTTCAACAGCGTTAATGATATTTACTGCAATAGGTGGAAGTTTATCATATTTAATAAATGGGCTTGGAGTAGGAGGATTACCACCATATTCACTTGGGTATCTAAATTTTCTACAATTTTTGTTATTAGCGGGCACGAGTGTTCCAATGGCAACAGTTGGTGCTAAGGCGGCACATAAATTACCTGCAAAACAATTAAAATATGTATTTGTAATTGTAATGTTTTATATGGGACTTAAAATGATAGGCGTGTTTGAATACTTACATATACCTTTATAAATGGGATCCTATTAAAATGGATAGTGATGTGATAATTTCTTCGCATCATTATCCGTAATATACAGTTTAGGGATTAAAGATTTCGAATTTGAAGGTGTTTAATGAACATGATGTGGAATATTGGAAAAAATTAAGTCGATGGAGGGGATATAAATAGATGAATTTAATTTATATATCGGGCAGCCCTAGAAAGAAGAGTAATACAGATTATCTTCTTAACATTATATTATCAATAACTGGTGGAGAATTTATAAAACTTGCAGACTACCACATAGAACCGTGTAAATCGTGCCGAGATTGTCGCAGAACAGGTAAATGTCTAATTCACGACGATATGCAGAAAATTATAATACCTAAGATTCTCAAATGTGATGGGATGGTTTTGGGAAGTCCAGTTTATTTCAATAATGTATCAGCTCAAATGAAATCTTTTATGGATCGTACCCATAGTCTTGTTGGATTACTTAAAAACAAAGTAGGCGGTGCTGTTGTGGTTGGACGAAGATATGGTGCAGAAAATGCTATTACTGCTATCAATGCATTCTTTTTAAAACACGAAATAATTCCAGTAAATCGAGGTGTTTTCGGCATTGCTTTTAATCAAGGAGAAATTGAGAAAGATGTAGAAGCTATAGAATCTGCTGAAAGGCTTGGAACGCGTATAATTGAAATTATAAACTTATTGGGATAAATTTACAGAAGCCACCGAGAAAGCCCATCTTCTTCAGGAGATGGGATAAAAGGCGGTTTT
>Ga0190334_1000865_pt1 | contig 13766 bp, 12 predicted proteins | sample 48720478_MG_FD_161270 | JGI IMG/M metagenome (GOLD analysis project Ga0190334, IMG submission 161270) | Hydrothermal vent sediment bacterial communities from Southern Trench, Guaymas Basin, Mexico - 4872-04-7-8_MG | ecosystem: Environmental > Aquatic > Marine > Hydrothermal vents > Sediment ...
AGCGTATTCATATTATCATCTCCTTTCTAGTACTCTGCCTTTTATTATTTTTTCGGGATTGTCTACCGCCCACCGTAAAGGACATCCGCCACCACAAATTGGATACCTATCGCAGTTTTTGCATTTTAATGAAGGGTATCTTGTTATCCGGTTATACCAAGAAATCACTCGACGAGTATTCAAAAAATCAAGTAAAGTCGCTGAATCGTGGAAATCCTGCGGATAACGCCCGATAGGGTAGTCAAATAAAGCATTACATAATTGAAGCCGTCCATCGGTTCCGAAAATTATCCCTTCCCTTTTCAATAGTTGGCAAACCGTAATAATTCTTTTTTCTCTCAAAAGTTTCTCTATAAAATCTTCGGGCCATATGCATAATGGTAAATTCATCTCAAATACGATATGCCCATCGGTAATTCTCTCTAATTCTGGATAATCGCGGACTATGTTCGCGACCAAGATAGACGGCTCCACCATGTATTTACTGAAAGGTTGATTAGTTATAAACGCGGTGGAACAAAAATCAATCTTCACAGATCTAGCACCGCAGTTTATGGCAAATTTAACTATCTCAAGCAGATTGTCTGAATAGAAGCTATTATAGGTTATACTTACGCCACAGTTATCAAAATGCTGCATCGCCCGAAAAACGCCTTTTTCGAGAGTGCGAAACTTTCTACTTTTTGTAGTTTTAAACATCTGTTTTTGATTACCGGCCTTAAGAGAAATACCTATTCTATCGTTTGGGAATAGAATATATTTTTCCCAAAAATTATTATCACCAAACATTAATCCATTCGTCACAAGGGTTGTGGTAATTTTTAATTCTCTGCAAAACTTATTAAAACTGCACAAAGGTTCCCATAATGTCGGCTCGCCTCCTAAAATTATAATACTTTTGATATTTAATCCATGAATAATTCTTGTTATTTCTTTCGCGAAATCAAAAGTCATCTCATTATTTTTTTGATAACCGGTTGCCAAAGCATAACACCATTTACAACGCAAATTACACCGTTGATTCACCGTCAGCCAGGCCCCTTTCGGAACAATCTTTTCCATTTTATTCTCCTTCGATACTTGACCGATATTCACTTTTCAAGGTTCAGTTTTTGCCGAAAACTATTTCCGGCTTACTGATTTTAATTTACCAAGCCCGAACATCTCTGTCAATTTTTTTCTGTGTCAATTACTCGGCTTAGCCGAGTCGTTAATTCTAACATTTTCGGGCCGAAAATAAAATAAAGGAAGTAAAAAGGGCGGAGAGTTCTTCTCTGCGCCCTGATTGTTTCACCGGGTTTATTAAAAAGCGTAAACTGGTTTTAATTCATCCTCGGTAGGCAAGTGGTTATAGAATTCACCCCTGGGGCCTACATATCCAACCCCTTGCTTGATTAATCTGACTGGCGTGATTGAGCCATTGCTGTTTGTGACGTTGACTGTCACAACATTCATTTCTTGGCGAATAGCGCTTATTTCAGCGTCGGTTTTTCGTTTGTCTTTTTGGCTACCCAAGATATAACCGGCGCCACCACCTACTGCTCCGCCGATTAAAGCCCCTTCAGCGGTTTTGCCCGACTGATGGCCGACAATAGCGCCAACGCCGGCACCAGCCAGAGAACCAAGAGCTGCTCCTTTGCCGGCCTCGCTTTCACAACCCCCCAAAAGCAAGCCGCCAACCAAAGAAATCACTGCCAAAATTAGAGTTCCTTTTCTCATTTCTTTTCCTTTCAATTAAACCCTTGAACCTTTGATTAAAACAACTAATTTCAGAGTATCAAAACAAACAATTTTGTCAAGCTATAAACACCCCTAATTAAGCCCTTGACGCTTATTATTTCTTTTTTAAAACCTCTTTAATTCTACTTAGTGGTTGTTTTTGGTTTTGGTAGGTTAGAACCCTAGATAAATCCTCTAAAGAATGCCAAGCATGTTTTTCGTCCGCCTCCAAAAACTTAACTTCTTTATCACCGGAAATCTCAACCAAAAAAGCATGCTCACGGCTTAATAAGTTCTTTTCCTCTATCACCACCTCAATAGCCATATTAAGATTAACTATACTCTTTGGCTTAATTCCTAATTCTTCTTTAATTTCTCTCGCTACCGCCTGTTCCAAGGACTCGCCTGCAACAACATCACCAACATGGCCCGTTAAAACAACGGCGTCCCCTCTTTTTCGATGCAAAACAAAAAATTCTTTTCTCTTTTCTTTTTTTCTCCAAACAAACATTAATACTTTAACCGCTTTATTCATTTTTTAAAATATCTTTATGTCTCGTTATTATTGTTTAATCTAATTTTAATTCTTGAGAAACCTTCTTGTCTAAATCTGTGGTAATAATACTTTTAATATCCTGCTTTTTAACCCATTTGATTTCAGCTATCTCATGAGGTTCTTTTGGTCTGGCAATAGGTTTTGGAGATTTTAATCTGCAAAGATGATAAACGATAAAAACCCGGAATTCAGGATGAATCCGTAAAGATATCTGCCTTATCGGCTCAACATCATAACCCGTTTCATCTAAAACTTCTCTTTCCACGCATTGCTCTCTAGTTTCAGCATAACGCTGTTTGCCTCCGGGGAAGGCCCATTCTAAAACCGCCCCAGCGTTTCCGCTCTCTTTTTTTCTTCTCCGAATCATCAAAACTTCATTTTTGTCGTTAACAACTATCCCTAAATTAATAAAATCTTTTGCTTCGTCCTGCTTCATATTTATAATCTAATTATACTCAAATTTCTCGCTAAAACAAAAAAGAAGGAGCTAAGCTCCCGGAATTTTATAAATCTTTTTCTGTTTTTATCTTGATGCCGCGCTTTTGCAGCAAGGCCGATGTCACGCCGTTGCCATTTATAAGTTTGCCTGAAAAAGAACCATCGTATACCTTGCCAAAGCCACAGGAAGGGCTTTTTGATTTTCCGACAAATTCTTTAGCCCCAAAAAGCTTGGCCAGTTTTAAGGTTTCTCTTGCTCCTCTTTTAAAACTTTTTGTTACATCTTTACCGTCTTTGTTTAAAATCCGGCCGTTTTTTTGGATTTCTTGGGGGGGCCGGGGTGTCGACAATCCACCCAACTGCTCTGGGCAAACAGGAATTATACCTCCTTTTTTAAATAAAGAAATCGCCCTTTTGCAGGGCTTTGATTTTCCATCCCAACAACACTTAATCCCTAAAAGACAAGCGCTCATTAGTTTTGGCTTTCCGTTAAAGCTCATTAACTTTTTGCATAATATAGTTTGCCGGCTGGTTTAAAAGTTCTGGCGGTTCTGTCGGCTGGGGGGTTAAACTGAAAGGAATTCCTATTTTTACCTTTACCTTGTATTTTCGTAAAAGAATTTTTGACAGCTTCATTTTTGCCGGAGCTTCAATCTTCACGGGCAGAATTTTAGCTCCTGTCTTAATCGCCATAAAAGCCGCTCCTCTTTTGGGCCGACGAAGGCCCTTCTTCCAGCGCCTTTTGCCCTCTGGAAAAATCCCAACCACTCCTTCTTTTTCTAAAATTTTCAAGGGCTTTCTCAATGCCTTGCTTAGGCCGACGCCCCTCCAAACAGGAAAACCGCCAAAAGCCCAAACAAAAGGAAGAAAAAACGGAATATAAAAATACTTCCACAAACAGGCGTAACGAATGGGAAAAATTTTAGCCAAGAAGGGGAAGGAAGCTCCAATAATAAATGGATCGGCCCAGCACATATGGTTCGCAACAACAATCAAGGGGCCTCCGAGTTTTTCTAAGTCTTCCTTGCTGTTAACTTGAAGATGTAAAAAGAAAATTAGAACTATCCTCCAAGGGGCCCACCAGAAATTATAAAAAAATTTGTGGATAAAACCAAAACTTACTTCTTTATGCCAAAAACCAGTAAGTTTTCCCCAAAAAAGACCCCTTGACAGTAAATGATGACCCTGATAAGATTTATATGTCGCCATGGCACAAAAGACGGCCTTTTTTAATTAAGCTCTTTTTTTACCCCATACGAGCTGAAAGGCTCGTCTTTTTTTTATTTCCTTAAACACTTTCGTTTTATCATTTTATTTAATAAAAAACAAGGAGTTCAAACTCCTTGCTTTCTGCTTTTGTCTTATTTATTCCAAACTCAAAAGAAAAAATCAAATCCCGATTCTTAAAAATATTAAAAAATATTATAGAAAAATTTAGAAACAAAAGAAACATCTTTTTGAACAATACAGTATATACAATTTAAATATATCACATTTTTTAATTTTAGTAAACCCCTGAAATAAATAGAAGAAACTTTAAATCGCCCAAGTCATATTTAACAAATAACTCGAGACAAAAACAGATAAATTATAGGCGCAACCCTTAATCAGTTAAATTTTTTAGTTTCTCCTCCAACTTCTTCTGAGCTTCTTCTAATTTTTTCTCTAATTCCATTTTTTGCTCTTTTAACTTCTCCTGCTGCGTTTCAGCTTTTTCTTCAATTTGTTCTGTTTTTTCCTCCCTCTTCTCTGCCCTCTCTTCAACCCCCTCTATCTTCTTTTCCGGCTCCTCCTCTATCTTTTCTTTCTTCTGTTCTAACACTTCTTTCCTTTCTTCCAACCTCTCCTGAACCTCTTCCTCCCTCTGCTCTACCTTCTCCAACTTTTTCTCTATCTTGTCTTTAATTTCATCCAATCTTTCTTTTGTTGTCTCTGAAGAAATATTCCGCCCAAAATTATATCTCTCTTTAAAACCTTCCATTATTCTTCTCATCTCCTGTTTTTTTTCTTGACTGCAGGAAACAGAGCATTCACTAACGCATTTCCCAACAGCGGCTTTTGAGCGACAAATTCCTGAACATTTTTCAGCGGCCTCTTTTGCGCACCCTGAATCACCCTCCGAACAATCGGCCTCTGCCACACATTCTGAAACGCAGGGAGAGATTATTTCCCTGTCGCATTTTTTCTCGCAGAAAGCATTACACTCTTCTTCCTTCTCCAAAAACTCCTCTGTCTTTCTTTCTATCTTCCTTAATTTTTCTTCTGCGATTTCCAGATTAAACTCCGATGTTTTTCTTGAGTTTACCCTTGATAAAACCTCTAAAGCCCTTTGCTGGCCCTTTTCAGAAACTTCTTTGGCCCTGACTATTACTTGCTTTGCCCGCTCCGGAACCTTTTCATAAACCCCTTCTAACACTTCAAGGTGTTTTTCAGTTGCTTTTACCACAACCTCTATAACGCTTTCAATGTTTTTGCCTTTCTTTTCTGCCTTTTCCGCTTTTTCATTGGCTTTCTGAATTTGCTTCTGGTACCTTTCCAGGGCCTTTTCCATGGCTTTTGTCTTCTGTTTTTCTGCCATAGCTTCAGCTTCAGCGATTCTTTCTTGAGCTAACTCAACGTATCTTTCTGCTTTTGCCAAATCATCAAAAGTAAACCAAGTTCCTATCGTCTCAACAAGACTTTCCAAGAAATAAAAGGGGCTATCAGGGGTCATCCCCGGATCCGGAAGTTCTGCTTGAGACGGAAATCCAGCTAATGCGCTGCCGGCCAAAGAAATAGAAACGACTATAGGCGCTAATTTTCTCATATTTTTTATATTTTTATATTAACTATTTTCCGACCTTTAAATTCAATCTGGTGGTGTTTGTTGAAAAAAGTTAGAACTCATTTTGAGCGGAATCCCGACTAATTGCCGCCCTGCGGGCGGCAATCCCGCCCAGCGGCTCGCCCCGCTCACTGCGGGGCAAGCAAAGCCCGCAAAAATTTCTTTTTCTTTTAATGGGCGCGCGCAAAAAATTTTTTCAATTAAGGAAACAATTTTTGCGGGCTTTGCTTCCTTGCTGACGCAAGGACGAGCCGCTTCCCACCCTGACCGCGCCTTCGGCGCGGTATTGGCGAGCGGGCCCCATAGCAAAACCTTCAGTTTGCTACGGGGTAAACAAAAATTCTTTTTGCTTGCCCCGTAGGAAGTGCGAAGCACTTTCCTTCGGGGCCCGCTCGCCTTTGGCAGAGTTTATCCCGCCTATTGAAAAATGGGCGGGGCCAACAATTTTGGGCGGTTTGGGCTATCATTTTTTAGTCGCCCTTGCCCCCGCCCTCCCGTGCGCGGGCGATTCACCCTCCCACCTTTTAGTTAAAAGGTGGGAGGGCAAGAGGAACTCCCTAAAAATAAAATCTCAATTAACAAAAATCCGCCGGCGTGGGTTGGCACACCGACGGATTTCTGCCCCATAGTTAACCGAAGGTTATACTTCGGGATTTATATCCTGTCTCGGACTGCCAACCCAGCCCCTGAGATGCAAAACGAAACTATTGCACTTTAATTTTATTCACTAACATTTCCAACAAATTTTTAACCTGCTCTTGGGCTTCGGCTTCGGTTTTGCTGTTAACAAATTTATTCCATTGTTCTAAAATTTCCTCATCACCTAAATTTCTGACCGCATTTTCTAATTTCAATCTGGTTTCAAAATCAATTTCGGTTTCAGCTTTCAACACTTTTTCAATAAAAAGCTTGGCAAAATCCAAAACTTTCTCATTGGTTTTTTGAGTTTCTAGAGATGTCTGAGTCAGTTTTAGTTCTTTTTGAACAGCAGAATATTTGAGGCCAAAAAAGATATTGCCAGCCAAGAGAATTAAAACTAAAATAATCCAAAACAAGTTTGATAAGGCAATGGGTCTTTTTAATGGATTGTTTGGGTGTAGTACGGGCATAGATTTATTTGATTTGTTTCCTCAACAACTTCTCTCTTATTTTATCACGATAGAAGTTGTAGAGCAATAAAGCGCCGAAAATAATCATTACAATAATCTTCCAATCAACAATTTTCAGCCACCAATATTTGGTTTTTAATTCAATGTTAATATGAACTCCGCTGCCCTCTTTAACTTGAAAGAGTTTGCCGTCATACATTAGATAACCCGGCGCTTCAACTTTAAGATAATAACTGCCTTCAGGCACTAAAAACGAGTATTTGCCAGTAGCGTCAGTAATCTGGGGATTTTCCTGCTGATATTCTTTGGCTGGCCAGAGTTCATATTGCTTGGTTTCTGGATTGAGCCAAAAAAGAGAAACAATAGCGCCGGGGATGCGGGTTTCTTTGTTCCCGTCTTTTTCATAAATATAGCCCTCTGGGTCAACAACTGTAATCAATCTAATTTCTTTCTTGCCCAAAGCGGGGTCTTCAAAATCCATTACCGTGATAATCTCATATTCGCCTTCAACCAAAGGGGCTTTAATTTCCGCCGTATAAATACCATCGCCATCCGGGTCAGTGTATTCAAATTCCAATAGAACCAATTTTTCTTCAATTCTAACCGGCTTGTCTTGGGGCTGGACAAAAACCGGATTGGCAAAAATCAAAGAAGCGGCTAAATGATTGAAAGGAAATTGAAAAGAAGTTGGCCTGGGTTTTTTAGATTTGAAAACAAGATAACCTTTGATGCTTTTAACTGGCCTCTCTGGCTTAACTACTAATTGCAAGGGCTTGCCGGAAATGGTGGCAATTTTTTGCTGGGGTTCGCCTTTTTCGCCAATAGTTAAGGCAATATTAAAATCTATTAACTCGCCAGCGGTTTTGGCAAAGACAATTTCTGTGGGCAGTTTTTGCTTGATTTCCGGCGATAATTTTGCCACTGGCACGCCTTTGGGCAAGGCGAATTTCCCGGGCTGAATTTCTTGAGTTGGCAAGCCGACTCTTTCAGTCAGCCCGGGCAAGGTCAATTTAACGGTTTTTAATTTTTTTATGTCAGTGATTTTAGTAATGCCGACTTTTTTCAAAGTTTGTCCCAGCTCTGGAAATTTTTCAGCCAGCGTTCTGATTTCTTTAGGCAGAGGCGCTAAAACAAATTTCTTAATTGGCTTTTGGGGCAAAAGATCCCATTTCCCCTGAAATACCAAAGGCGTTTCTTTTGGCACTAATTCTTCTATAGGGATTTCTTCTGGTACAACTTCTGGCGGTTTGGGCTTTAAAAATTCTGGCACTAAGGGTTTTAAGATTTCCGGCACTTTCTCAATAAAGGGCTTTTTGGGTTTTTCGGTCGGTGGTTTTACTTTAGGCGGCGGCAATTTAGCAATCGGTTTTTCTTCGGGAATTTCTTTTTGATAAATAATACTATCAGAAACGACTCCAGATGATTTTCCCCAGGAAGCGTAAAATTTAACATAGACAATATATTCGCCTTCAGAACAACTCCTTCTGCCTTGACATAGATTCCATTGATAAGAGGATTGATAAGTAATTTGACCGGTTGAACCGGCGCCTGAAAATTCAGGATTATTGGAGATAGCCATTTTGGCCGCATCTGGTCCGCCAAATAAATTTAAGGTAACTGTCGGATTATCAGTATATTTAGCGTCATTGTTGATTAAAATTTTAAAACCTTGTTCTGGCGCTTTTGGCGGATTGAACCAGGCGCTCGGCATTCCACCTCCGCCACAACTATCTGTAGATTGGATCAAAGAAATAGTATCTGTCTCTACACCATCTCCGTTTCTATATTTAACTGTGTAAGTATATGAAGTTCCACAAGATAGTCCTGTATCCTGCCAAGAATTGGTTTGAATCCAACCGGAATTGGAGCCAGTGGTTGTGTTTTCAAAATAATAGCCAGAAGAGCCAGAAGTATCATTAGGAAAACTATCAACTGATAAAGTGATACTATTTGTGCTGACCGAAGAAGCAATTAAATTGGTAGGCGTAGGAGCCAAAGTGTAAACAGCTGCTGAAGTATCAGAGGCAGAAGATTCTCCCCTATCTGATCTGTAGGCATGAATATGAACACTATATTGAGTATTAGCAGTTAAACCTGTGGTTTGATAAGAAGTAGAGTTAGCGGAGATGTTATCAAGATCAGTTCCTTCACCAGTGACAAAGTCTAACCGAAAAGAATTCTCATAATTAGAGTTATCTGTCCAGGTCCAAATAATAGCTGTGGAAGAATCTACAGCTGGCGAACCAATAGTTGGGGCACTGGGTGTTGTATAAACAGGGCTACTGGCAGTGGCGTAGTCAGAATTTAAAGAATCTTTGTAAGCCCTGACCCGGTATTCATACTTGTGGTTGACAGAGGTGTTGGTGTCACTATAGGGGCTGCTGGTAAGGGTGGCGATTTGGGACCAACTGCCATCGTCGGTCTTTCTCTCAATTTTAAAACCATCTTCATAAGCAGAATTATCAGTAAAAGAAACAGTAATTTCTCTGTCGCTTACATAGGCTGCGGATACTCCTGAAGGGGCTGAGGGAGTGGTGTAAAGAACGTTGGGATCAGTAGAATAGTCAGAATTACCAGTATTGTTATAGGCCCGAACCCTATATTGGTATTTTTCATTTGTCTGAGGCGGATCAGTTGGATTGTTTGTAGAATTATCAACAAAAGAAGTGGTATCGGCTGAAACGGTTCCTATCTGTGACCAACCAGTGTCATTGGTATTTCTTTCTATTTTGAAACCAGTTTCATTAGAAGAATTATCGGTCCAAGTAATGGTAAATTGAGTATCGCTGTCTCTAGTAGCAGAACACCCAGAAGGAGCATTTGGCAGTCCTTGGACTTCTGACCCGTAAGTAATAAAAGTATTCTCAAGAGATAAATGTTGAGCGGCAATCCAGTCGGCACTCCTTAAGGTATTGGAAAATCTTACATCATCAAGATAACCGTTAAAGTGGTCGTCATCATAAGTATCTTTACTCCCAATCCCTATATTGGTAGAAGTGGTAGGGTCAACACTACCACTAATGCCTTCTACAGATGCAACTTGAGAACCGTCTATAAATAATTCTACTAAATTATTGGTGGTATCTCGGGTGCCCCAGAAGTTATGCCAATTTCCGTCAGGGGTCTTGGTATATTTCGCCTGTTTAGCAGTGCCGCTTACCCGGACTTCCCACCGGACCTGATTAGTAACGTTTGTGCCCCATTCTAATTTCCACCAGGAATCAGGATCGGCTGTATTTGTGGAACCTTTTCTTATTAAGTCAGTGTCGGTGAGGTCAGATGAAGCATTTGCCCTCACCAATATAGTAAAATCACCGCTACCAAATTGTAAAGAAGTATCATCAGGCACGCCAACATAATCGCCACTTGCAGCAACAAACTTAGGATAGTATCCCAAGCCATTTGCATCCATATTATCTCGGGATGTCACCTGTTGCGTATTAGCGTCGTTATTATTGCTTGTTGAATCCTGATAATAACCATTTTGCTCTGCAAAGTGATAAACCGCGGCAAAATTGTTACTCCAGACATCGGTAATATTTTGACCGTCAGCGGCCGCAGCATTGCCGTAATACATATAAATAAAATCAGTATTTGAAGAGCCGTCTATTTGAGGAATTTTAACCCAGATAACGGCGGTTTCTCCGGTAGTGTCGTAATATTCAATTTCATGGCTTAGCTGAGTTGAGTTATCAGCATCAACAAACCTTAAATCCTGACCGCTTGACTGGGCTTTGGAAAAATCAAAATTTGAATTAGTCAATTTTACTAATACGGGAAAATTAGTCAAATTTTCCGCTTGGCCTGAGTTGTCAAAAGTAAGAGTTTTTCGATAAAGCCAATTAGAATTCCACCAATAAGGACTTATTGTGCTGGTTCCGGAGATATTTAAAGGTTGACCCGAGACGCTATCAGTAGTAGTGATGGTTTTGAATTGAAGTTCAAAAGTTTTTCCTGAAATAACACCGCTTTTAATATCGCCCCTGACAATTAAATATTGAGTTGTGGTTGAAACATTAAAAGATTCGCTAAAAGTAATTTCACCATCAGCTCCGTCAAAGTTACTAGTTGTTCCTATTTGCTCGTCACCGGCGTCCCAGCTGTCGTCAGAAGATAACCATAACTCTATGTTTTCCATATCGTTTTGAGCGTCAATGGTTCCGCCATTTTCTTTTATAGTTACGGCTGTAACCGAACCAGTACTAACATTTCTGACTATGGAGATTGAGCCCAAAACTGTGTCTTGGGAAGGACTACTAAGATAAGAAGGCTGGGAAGTTGAAGAAGCAATAGTAATTTCAGGGGCCACAATAGTAATTGTTTTATCATCAGTGGCATCGGCTGTTCCATCCGCGTCTGTGTCAAGTTCAAGATTGTCGGTGCTGGATTCTGCTGTAAAGTTGGTAAAAGAAAGGTCTGATATTGTTAAGGTGTCGCCTGCTGCAAAATCAGATGTAACATCTATTTTTAAGTGTCGGCTATTCGAGTTACCATCTTTATCTACGTAAGAAACAGTACTATTTACTTTGTCACTTGCCGTGCCACCGAAAGTCGGAGATGTATCTGAGGTATCCCAGGTCATGTTAAAGGTGGATGGTATTATCACATAGATATCGTTGGCAGCGGTAATGGTCGGAGTGGCAGCATCAGTAATAGTAATGGGAGAGATTGAAGTCGCTCCATCTCCCACGCCAAAACTCTGGTTAGTGGCTGAAGAAATAGAAGCAACGCCTAATGTCTCTTCTTCTCCAAAAGTTATAAAAGCGTCTGTTTCGGAAAGATAGCTTGCTTTAATCCAATCAGCGGAACGTGCTGTGTTTGAAATACGAACTTCATCAATAATGCCGTCAAAGTAATCCTGAATTGTGCTCGGGGCATTTCTTCGAGCCCCAATAGTAACCGGAGTGGATACACTTCCAGGAGTAGTTGTATCAGAATTAGTATTTTCGGCTTCGCCCTGAAGATAAATTATATTCTCATTGCCCGATTCATCTCGGGTTACCGTAAAGTAATACCAGGTGTCAGCGCTAATACTAGTGTTGGTGGGGTAATAATGATCAGCGTCATTAGATTCTTCATACCACAATTGAATCTTATCAGGGTTTTGAGCATCATCTAATTCTATTACCCATTGGGCTATATCATTTGTCCAATCTTCCCCTCTAGCTACTAAACTTTGAATAGCCACAGAAGGAGTATCAGCCTTGAACCAAAATTCAATAGTGTAGGTGATAAGATCTAAAGTAGATGAATGCGGCACTTCTACATAATCACTACTACTTCTTACAAACTCGTCTGCTCCTCCGATTTTTCCCGCAGCTGTTCCTTGACTAGTAACAGAAACAGTATCGGTATCATTATTATTAGAGGTGGAATCAAGGTGGTTTCCTGTTGTTTCTTGAAAATGCTGAACCATTACAAAATTAGCATCCCAAACATTTTCTGCATCTTGAGCATCGGAAGCGCTACCATTTCCATAATACATATAGATATAGTCAGTACTAGAAGAACCATCTATCTGAGGGACTTTAACCCAAATGTAAGCTTCTTGAGCTGAGTTATCCCATTTTTCTATTTCATATTTTAGTGCTGTGGTCTCATCAGAGTCAACAAAACGAATATCCTCTCCATTTGATTGGGCTTTGGTAAAATCAAAGTTAGCCGCAGTTAGTTTTACCAGAACTGGAAAATTAGTTAGATTTTCACTTTGTCCTGAATTGTCGAAAGTAAGCTTTTTTTTGTAATTCCAGCTATTATCCCACCAAGCAGCCTGAACTGGTTTTGGCGGCGGAACAAATAAAAATATCCCGCTTATAATTTGAAAAATCAAAAGAACAGTCAGTAAGACAGAAACTGCTTTTTGATAATCAAACTTTTTCACCCAGCGGAAAGAATAATAATTCATTACCGGGTGTTTAACTAAGAGTTTCTCTCTTTTGAAAAACATTTTTATTTCTTAAATAAATCTTCGGGGAAAGCATAAAGTGAAGGTTTTTTAATAATCGTTTTGTAGATATTTTCTAAGAAATCACCACCACATATCCAATCACGAAAGCTAAAGCCGGATTGAGTTGCGGCAAACCGAAAAATGTCAGTCCCAATTCTTTTATCGCTACGGCGGTAAAGGTGTCCAATAATTCCAGATAAAAACATCAAGCTAAAAAATAGGGTAGTTGAAATTTAACATTTTTATATGAAAATTGGTGTTCAATAAAACCAACCAAACCCCTGACCACTCCGCCGCCAAACCCGGCGATTAAAATTGATAAATAAACCCCCGCACCAATTTCGGCAAGAGGCGTTTCTAAAAGATTAGCGGTTATAAAATTGGTGTGGGGGTAAATTGATTCAAACATATTTTTTTAGACAACAAAAAAGCACCATTAAAAAATAGTGCTTATTTGTTAAAAATTTTTTAGGAAATCAAAAACTCCCCAAGCGTTATTTACTCTCTCTCGTAATTCAGCCTCAAGAGCTGAAAGGATTATTATATTGTTAGGTAATTGCTTAGCCATCTTGGTTATATTATAGCAACAGAAAAAATTTAATGCAACAATCATTGGCCAAATTATGCCCGACTGTTTACCCACCCACCAATTAAATTATATCCTCCCACCAATACTAAATCAAATAGATTTTAACAATTATTGGTGGGAGGATATACTAAAAATTATTCGTTTTTTCAATTGAACAAACGCACGACGGCGTTATTTTAATCTAGACTCTCTCAAGCGAGCATCTTTTTCTGATTTGTATGCCTCATAATAAACTAACTCAAATGGTCGTCTTGATTTTGTAGATCGTATTAATCCTAAATTATGTTCTTGTAAGCGTTTTCTTAAATTTTTAGTTGAGCCGACATAAAGATGACCGTCTTTTTTACTTTTTAAGATGTAAACCCACCCACCAATTTGTGATGACAAAAATAGATCGTCATCGTTATTGATATTTCTTAATATACTCTTTTTATCTTTTTGTTTATTAGTCATATTTTGGTGGGTTGGATAAATGTAAAACATAATAATTGGTGGGTGGGTTTACATTATAACATATTTTTGGTAAAGTAGAAGCGTAAAGAGTGGAAATTCCGGATATCTTTAACCCACCCGTCCTTGATTTT
>Ga0190334_1000867_pt1 | contig 13731 bp, 16 predicted proteins | sample 48720478_MG_FD_161270 | JGI IMG/M metagenome (GOLD analysis project Ga0190334, IMG submission 161270) | Hydrothermal vent sediment bacterial communities from Southern Trench, Guaymas Basin, Mexico - 4872-04-7-8_MG | ecosystem: Environmental > Aquatic > Marine > Hydrothermal vents > Sediment ...
TGAGCGAACGAAGAGAGCGAAGATCCCGCACCAATTTATAAATCAGGAAAGAGACAATGAGAGAAAAATTTATAAGATCAAACCGGAAAAAAGACGAAAAAATTGGTGCGGGGTGGAGCGAATTAAGGGTTAATAGTTATGAGTAATGAGCTGAAGCAGAACAGCAGAGCCGCTGAACAGCCGAGGCAGCTTTTTTTAAGGACAGGACAACTGTGAGGGAGATAGTTGGATTGAGGAAATATGAAGTTGAAATGGGCACTTGTTAAGTTATGTTAAAGAAATAAAAAAAGGAGGAAATTATGGGATTAACAGTTGAAGGTTGCAGTGGTCAAAAATATTTATTTGAAGGACCATACAATAACACAAACAATTTAAAAGACCATTCTGGTGTCTATTTTATAACTTGTTATGTTAATGGGAAGTATTACCCTATTGATGTTGGAGAATCAAAAAATATTAAAACAAGAATCGAAACACACGATAGGGCTGATTGCTGGAAGAAACATTGTAGTGGAACAGTAATGGTTGCTGTGTATTACACACCATATAAACAACAAGAAGGAAGAATGGAAATAGAACAAGACATACGTTATAAATATAATTTCCCTTGTGGTGATAAATAAAAATAAATGAGAAAATGAGACAAGAAATTAATGAAATATTCCAAAATGTTAATGAATGGTTAAAGTTTGCGGAAGCAAAACACGCTGGATTAATTGTGTTGAATAGTGGTATTATTTTCGGAATTTTAAGTATTTATAAAGATTACAAAACAGTCATTAATTGGCATCTAATTTTGACAGTAATAATTATAATAGGTATTTCAGTTATATTATCACTTATCTCTTTATTCCCTACTACTAAAAATACTATAAAAAAAGATAAACATATAAATACAATACCGAATTTATATTTTTTTGGTTCATTATCTAAATTAAACGAAGATGAATTAAAAAATGAATTATTAAAATCAAATCCAAATTATAAATTCAATAGATTTGAAAATGATCTTATAAATCAAATAATTGTCAATTCTAACACAACTATAAAAAAGTATAGATTATTTAAAATTGCAGTTTTGTTTACAACTCTTGGTCTTGCAATTCCTATAATAAATTTAATTGTAAAGCTATTATGCCACTAAAAGAAAATATAGAAAATAAAATTAGTTCTTATTTCAATGAACCTTACAAAGTTGAAGTAACAACTATCGTTCCAGATACAGATTACTCAAAGCTAATATTCGGAAATAAAGGATTAGTAGCAGAATTAGCTTTTTTATTTGTTGATATTAGAAAATCAAGTAAATTGTATACAACCTACAGATTTGCTAATGCTGCAAGAATATATCAGAGTTTCCACGATATATGTATAAGAGTTATTAATCATTTTGATGGAAATATTAGGTTATTTGATGGTGATAAGGTGATGGGGTATTTTCTGGTAGAGGTAAATGCACTAACGTTGGTAAGTCTGCAATGAAAATGCGCTGGGCAGTTGATAAACTTCTTTCACCTTATTTAGGAAAACCTATAAAAATTGGTTGTGGAGTTGATTTTGGGAAAACATTAATAATTAAAATTAAAGTTAGGAAATGAAGAGATGATAACAATAAAGATTTGGTTTGGGTTGGACAAGCTAGTAATTATGCTGCACATCTGTCTGATATTGGTAATAATTCAATAATGATAAGTGAAAGAACTTATAACCGAATGGGAGCTTCTGTTAAATGGAAAAATAATATAGAAAAGAAAGAAAACATGTGGAGATACTAATATTTGACATTAAAAAGTGGGGAAAAAATAAAAATTTATATAGCTAATTATAAATAGGAGATTTAAAATTATGAATATTAAAAAGACACAAATGCCGGAATATTTGAGAGAAGTTATTAAATCGCAAATTGAAATATTTAACAAAGGAAGTTCAGTTACTATAAGGAACGAAATTCCTGATACCACTGAAATTCCAATAAGTAATCCAAATCATTGGTTAAGGATACCAGATGTTATTTGTGTTTTTGTAGACATGCAAGAGTCGACAAAACTAAGTGCTTCTAAGCACGAAAAAAAGACGGCAAGGGTTTATCAATTGTTTACTAACACAGCGGTGAGGTTGTTTCATGAGTTAGAGGCACCATATATTGATGTAAAGGGTGATGGTGTTTTTGCTCTTTTTAATTTTAACCAAGTTTATAGAGCACTTGTTGCAGCGGTAAGCTTTAAAACATTTGCAGAATTAGAATTTATTCCGAGAATTCGCAAATTAACTGATACTAATATTGGGTGTCATATTGGAATTGATCAGGAAACAGTTTTAGTTAGAAAAGTTGGATTAAAAAGAAAGAACGAAAGAACAGATAGACAAAATGAGGTATGGGCAGGTAAGCCAGTTAATATGGCGTCAAAACTTGCTTCTTTAAGTTCACATAAACAATTATATGTGTCGGATAGATATTTTTCTAAATTGAAAGATGCTAAAGCATTAAGATCGTGTGGATGTCCTGATAATAAAGTTGTTGATTTATGGCGAAAAGTTGATGTTTCAGATAAAGAATACTTTGACTTTGATGTAGCGTATTATTTAGAAAGTCGTTGGTGTGAAACACATGGAAAAGAATATATGGAATACTTATTAAGTTTGGATGAATAAAATTATAAAGAAGAATTAAATGTCAAATAAACGAGTAAATGAAGATATAAATAAAGGAGTTGACTATGGCTAAAAATGTAACGGAAACAATACGAAAATTTGTTAAGTTTTTGAATAATAAAGAAGAGCAAGGTGGTTTCTGGTTACCAAATATTCAGCGGTCTTTTGTTTGGAAAGAAGAACAAATTGAAAAGTTGTATGATTCTTTATTGAGAAGATATCCCATCGGATCATTATTAGTATGGAAAACTAAAAGTAAAATGAAAAGGAGAAAATTTATTGACAATTATATACCTAATATTTCTTTAGCAAACTTTTTCGTCTCACAAGACGATTCTCCCAAGATGTTGGTCTTAGATGGACAACAAAGGTTACAGGCATTATATATCGGATTATTTGGTAGTTATAATAAAAAGGAATTATATATAAATATTTTAAGTGGTAATATGGTAGCTCCTGAAGATATTAAGTATGAATTTAAATTTAAAACAAATGCTGATTTCCCATATATAAAAGTTAAAGAAATTGTAATGCCAGAAGGACTTACATCGCATATTATTAAAAGACTTAAAATTAATATGAAAAATATGGATGAAGATGAAAAGGATAGAATTACTGAAAATATTGACTTAATAAGATATGTATTTAATATGGAAGAAAATATTATTTATCAATTAGTTGATAGTATTGAGGATAGTGAGACATATACAGAAGATGATATAGTTGAGATTTTTATTCGTGCTAATTCAGGAGGTACACTATTAAGTAAATCAGATTTGCTGTTTAGTCTGTTAACAGTGAGTTGGGATGATGCAGAAGAAAAAATGGATGAATTATTAACTGATTTAAATCAAACAGGTTATAAATTTGATAAAGATTTTATTTTAAAAGTTTGTTTAATTCTTTTGGATAAAGGATCAAAATATGAAATTAAGAAATTTAGAGACCCTAATTTAAAAACAAATATTGAGGAAAAATGGAAGGATATTTCAGAATCGATACGAGCAGTTAAAGACTTTATATATGGAGAAACTTTTTTGAGAACAGATAAAACCCTGCCATCGTATTTAAGCTTAATTCCAATTATATATGATAGGTATCATTTTAAGCAAACTTGGGCAGAGAGAAAATCTGACTTTTTTGAATATTTGGTAAAAGCAAATCTGACAAGAGTTTTTGGGGGAGCTTCGGAAAGTTTTATAGACGGATTAATTGAAAATGTTAGAAAAAATAAAGGGTTGAAGAAAAAAGAAATATTTGAATACATTAGAAGCAAAGGAAAAAGTATCGAGTTGGATGAGCAATCATTGTTTAATATTAATTATTCTTCTAAGGAAATACATTTATTATTTAATATTTGGTATGGTTTTAATTATCAACCATCTTATAAAAATAATCTACCACAAATAGATCATATTTTCCCACAATCTGAATTAAAAAAGATTAAAGTGGAAAATCCCAAAACTGGGAAAAGAAATGTAACGAAATATAAAAAAGAAAAAAGAGACCAATTAGCTAACCTAATGCTTCTTACTGCAGAAGAAAATGGAGCGGGTGAAAAGTCAAGTAAAATGCCAGAAGAATGGTTTGAAGACAAAGATGACGATTATCTTGAAAAGCATTTAATACCAAAGGATAAAGAGTTATGGAAAATTGAAAAATTTGAGATGTTTATAGATGAAAGAAAAAAATTAATACTACAAAAGTTTAAAGATTTGATATACAGAGTGAAGGATAACGATTCTCCCGCAACAAAGATGATCGGAAGCAATAACACTGACAATAAATAATACATAAAAACAAACAACACATCAATAAAACGAAAGAAAATATGATCAGAATATTAGTAATTCTACTCTATTAACAAGTATAAAGTAGGAGGTTATTATGTTATTAAATGACATAATAAAAGAACTGAAGTTAACGCAAAATAAGAGTGATTCTCCAACCGATTATGAAAAAGCTTTAGCAAAAGCATTTTGTTTTTTAGGATTTCAAGCAAAAATAATTGGTGGAAAGGGAGATACAGATGTTCTTTTAACTGCAAATATTGGTCAAGAAAGCTATAAGATTGATATTGATGGTAAAACAAGTAAAACCGGTAAAATTTCGGAAGCTCAAATAAACTGGATTTCTTTGGAAGATCATAAGAAAAAAAACAATTCGGATTTTGTTGTGGTTGTTGGTCCGGGGTTTGCTGGTGGGAATTTAGTAAAAAGAGCGGTGGATTTTAATGTTAGTTTGCTTACTACTAATGAATTAATAAAAATTTTGGAGGCACATTCAAGATATCCCTTTACTTTGCTTGAACTAAAAGATTTATTTGCAAAAGCTGGCGAGATTACTAACCAAATAGAAGACTTATTGAGTCAAAATCTGGTAAGGAGAGGTTTTTTAGAAAATTTTAAAATAATAATAGAAGAAATAGAAAAACTTCAAAATACAAGCTTGGGCTATTTTACATTTGAAAGTATTGCAGGTAGAGAAAAAATCCAAGAACTTGAAATAGAATTAGAAGATATTAAAAATATAATCCAGTTGTTAAAAATCCCTTTTATAAATGCTATTACAGAGATTGATAATAATAAATTTGTTTTAACATTGGGTAAAAAAGACTTATCAAACACCTTTTATCAAATTTCATTAGTATTGGAAAAAAAGAGTGAAATATCAACAGAAAAAGAACTGTTTGAAAAAAGTGGAAAATCAGAAGTTGATGAAAAACTGGGAACAAAATATTTTAAATGGGAGAAAAGAGGTAATTCTATTGTTGCTTCAGCAAGAAAAGAAAAGCCTTATGAGCACATTTGTCCAATAGAACATTTTAATACTATTGTGAGCAAGATAATAGATGCTTTTCAAAGTTACAAAGTTATTAACAATGATACTATTTTTAACCTTTTAAGAAATCAGGAATTATCCCCCAACCGCATTTTTAAAGGTAAAGCGGAAGAATATAAGATAAGATTAGCTCTCGGAATATTAGAACTTGAAGGTTTTATTAAATGGACGGGATCTTTAAGACCTATTGAATATACCTTAGAGAAATCAATAGAAGAATTAATTAAGTGGAAAGAGGAATATATAGACAAGCAAAAATAATATAAGTTACAAATAGTTAGTAAAGAGAGCACTTTAACGAGTATTTATTACTAATTGTGTTTAAAACAATGGAGTTAAGGAGAAAAATATATTAAAGCTTTTATTACCATTAGGAATAGAAGAAAATAAAATTGATGCTACATGGTTGCGTGTAATGGATACTTTTGGTTCAATTAGAGGTAACATTGCTCATTCAACACATACAGTTCAAAATGTAATTGATAGAAATACGGAACTGAGCAGAATTGTAAACCAAATAATTCCAGAATTAGAAAAAATAGATGAACTAATATCAAAATTGAAATAAAAAAACTTTCAATGATTGCAGCTAAAATATAGAATAGAGTATTAATGTTGATAATGATAAGCAAAAACAAGTGATATGTTAATTTAAAAGAAATTGTTTTAATATTCTTTCTTAATAAGTTGTGGCCGAAAGAGTATGGTAAAGGAAGGAGGTAAGAGTATGCAAGAAGGAAAATTGAAGTTTAGAGATATTTTTGATGGAGACAAAATCTTTGAAATTCCCGCGTATCAAAGAGCTTATACTTGGGAAGAAAAACAGCTTACAGATTTTATAACTGACTTAAAGAATCAACCGAAGGGGAAGCCATATTTTTTTGGAACTTTTTTATTCCACGAAGCTGGTAAGATAGATGAATATGTTAAGATCTATATTGTTGATGGGCAACAAAGATTAACTACATCAAATATATTTATTAAAATTATCTTGGATTACTTAGAAAAATTTGGGAATAAAAAAAAGAAAGCTTTTCGCAGGTATATTAAAGATGAGGAAATTTATAAATTAAATACATCTAATAATGATAATTCTTTTTTTCATACTTATATTATTGATAATAATAAACCAGAAGATTTTGATACAAAATCACAGAATCGATTATATTTTGCGAAGTCATTTTTTGAAAAGAACTTAAATAATTTATCGAAAGATGAATTAGAAGAACTATTGCAAACACTTGAAAATTCATTTGTTTTAGTTCATACAGTTACAAGTAAATCCGATGCTGCACAAATGTTTGAATTAATAAATGATAGAGGTAGAAGATTAACTGATTTAGAAGCAATTAAAAGTTTCTTAATGTATAAAATAAGTATTTTACTTACTAACTCAGAACAAATTTTAGGGGACATTGAGAATGATTTTGCAAAAATTTATAGAAAAAGTGAAGAACTTGAAGATAAAATTAATGAGGATCAAATATTAACATATTATGTTATTACAGGGTTAAATTGGAAAGGGGAAGAATTTAGAGAGCCAAAAGATTTTATAAAAACAGTTATAAATAGTCAAAGAAAGGATAAAAAACAAGTTAAATTAATAAAAAAAATAACAAAGGATTTAAAAGAAACTTTTGAAATAGTAGGGAAAATTATAGATAACCAGGTAAATTCATCTGAAATAGATGATCTATTTATGCTTAATAGAATAGCAAATTTTTATCCTTTGTTAATAACTTCTTTTAAATATGATGAAAATGAGAATAAAGAAAATTATAAAGAAATAGCAAGTTTAGCAGAGTTATATGCCTTTATTTCTCTTGTCGCCGGAAAACGGGCGGATACAGGTGTAAAGTACTTTTATGAAATAGCAAGAGATTTTAATGGTGACTTTAAAGATTTAAGTAATAAAATCAAAGATATTTTTAAGAATAACTCTTGGCGTATAGTCTCTCTATTTAAGGAAAATGTTCCAAATATTGATTATTATGATAGAGTAACAAAATATGTTTTGTTTAAATATGAAAATTGTTTAAGAAAAAAAGAAGGCTTTCCTTTATTATCTAAAAGAGTATTTTTTGAAAACGATAAAAGAATCAAATTGTCAATTGAGCATATAAATGCGAAAAGAGCAAAGAATTTAAAACTTACAGAGGATTTTAAAGAAAAATTTTTAGATAATATTGGTAATCTTGTAATTGATACTGTTGCATCAAATGCGGCAAAAAGTAATAAAGAAATTAAGAAAAAAATAGCTGCGTATAATTTAGCACCTATGATGTCTCATACTGAAATCGAAAGCATTGAAAAAGAAATATTAAAAAAAGAAGGTAGTTTTAACTGGAATAAGTTAGAGGATGTTCAAAAATTTATTGAATATAGAAGAGATAAAATAAAAAAATTCATAATGAAAGAATGGAACTATGAACATAGAGCGAGAGAATTAGATTAATATAATATATAGACTATGTACAAAAACAATTAAATTAAAGTTCTAATCTCTCAACAAACAACTAATTAAACCAAATTCCCATTTCCTAAATACTTTCTTCCCCATCCCCCTCTCTAACTTCATCAATCCCCATTCTCCGATTTTTTTTAGTCAGAAAACTCAAGCAAAAATGCTAATTCAAGAAAGGAGGGATCTTGTGTTTATGAACTTTATTGATTACAGTGGACACAATATTAGAAAATTCACTCTTTTGACCAGTGGTCTACGGGAAGTTTTTTTGTTTGTCAATAATTACCGTTTTTTAAACCCGGGATAGAGATTTTACGATTGTGGGTATTAACCACAGGGGATAGAACAGAATTTCCGTTTCTTTGAATATTCTGCTTCCATAAAGATTCAAATTCAAATAGTATGCCTTTTGAGGTTTATAATTTTCAATATAGCTTATAAAACTTTTTGTTAATGAAGTTTTTTTGAGTTTTGAGGATTTAACTTCAATCGGAATGCCATTTATGACAAAATCCACTTCTGCCCCTCCTCCCTTGCGCCAAAATTTTAACTCAAAGCCATTCTTTAAAAGTTCCCCAAAAACAAAGTTTTCGTAAAGCTCTCCGGAAATGTCTGTCTTATTTAAAAGGTTTTCTCTCACATAATTCATTAACCCCGTATCAATTGCAAATATTTTAGGTACTTTTGAAACTTCCTTTCTCGCATTGCTAAAATATGGAAAAACCCTTTTGTATATATAAGTACCTTCAAGATAATCAATGTATTTTTTAACACTTCTCACATTAAGCCCAGAGTAAACACTGAGTTCATTGTAATTGATAAGGTTTCCTATCTGAAAAGCAAGTCCTTTTACCAAATTATTGTATCCGCTTATGTTATCAACATTTAAAAAATCCTTAACATCTTTTTTAACATAAGAATCATAAATTTCTTTTAATTCAATAATCTTATCCTTTTTATCCTTTGATAAAATGACTTTCGGGTAGCCTCCGTAAACAATAAACTCAATCAGGAATTTTAATAGTTCATCATTATGAAATTTAATTAATTCCCCGGGAGTTTTTTTATCTAATATGTCAACACCTTTTGCTTTTAAAAATTCTCCGAATGAAAAAGGATAAATTTCAAATGTATGCTTTCTTCCGGTTAAATGCTCTGATATTTTGGATTTTAATTCAAGTGAGGATGATCCGGAAACAATAATTTTTAACTTTAATTTCAAATCACTTATAAGCTTCAGAAAAATCCCCGGATTTTTAAGCCTTTGAATTTCATCAATAAATATGTATTTGAACCCCTGATATTCCGAATTAATAAACTGAATAAAATCAGTGTATTGTTCAAAATAAGGATGAAGGTTAAAATCATCAAGATTAAAATAAAAAACGGATTTTGGCTCAACACCTTTTTTTAAAAGATTATCAATTATATTCATAAGAATGGTTGTTTTACCAACCTGTCTTCCCCCTGTAATAACCGTAACAGCAGAGGAATTAATATCTTTCAAAATATCGGGTAAAATCTCTCTTTCAATGGCATCAAAATTAAATTTACCCTCTCTCCACGGATTTTGAAAAATAAAAGATACATAATTCATACACGAATTTAGCACAAAACCCACATTATGTCAAGTAAAAATGCACAGATATACCTTTTCACCCTATTGTAAAAATGCATAGCTATGCTATTTTACCATGGGATGAAAAAGATAAAATCTCGGAATAATAATAAAAGACATACTTGAAAATGAATACTTTCTTCCGAACCCTAAAGATTCTGGCTACTGCTCTTACTGTCCGTTTAAGGTACTTTGCGGGAATATCTGATTATTTATTATGACTTGATACCATGGCTTAAAATCATTCCAAATATTTACCCCGTTTTTGATACAAAATTTTTGTTACTAATAAAAATAATTACCATTTAAAATCCCTTGACAAGATTTTTTTACGGTGGTAAAAAATAATATTAGAAGGGGGAAAGGGATAATACAAAAACCCGCTTAAACCCTCCTTCCATTGGTAATATTATGAGATACAATGAAATACTGATTATGCAGGGAAAAGGGGATGGCGGTAGCGTGCCTGAGCGAACGAAGAGAGCGAAGATCCCGCACCAATTTATAAATCAGGAAAGAGACAATGAGAGAAAAATTTATAAGATCAAACCGGAAAAAAGACGAAAAAATTGGTGCGGGGTGGAGCGAATTAAGGGTTAATAGTTATGAGTAATGAGCTGAAGCCGAGCAGCAGAGCAGCCGGGGCAGCTTTTTTATGAGTATAAGCTTATAGTTGAATATAAACCAACAAAAACAATCGGAGATGTAGATACAATATTTAACCGAGGAGGAGTTAGGAAAATTGAATCTATTTTAATTAAGAGATGATGATGTTATCTGATATAATCCAAAAAATAAAATGGCCGATTATTGTTCAAGGGGCTTTAGGCTCCGCCTTATTTTGGATAATTTTGCAATTGTTTAGTTATCTTGCAAATTTAGTAGCAAAGCAAGTTGGAATATTCAAAATAAAGTCAAAATATGATAGATATTTAAGAGAATATATTTATCAAAAGTATAAGTCAAGCAATGGAATGATTTATTACACTCAGGGATATTTTTTATCTTTCGAAAAAGTACTTGAATATTTATTACAAGGTATTTTATTCTTTTTATTTGGATTTCTTTTATCATTTATTTATGAAGTTTACTTGATAGTTGGAATAGTTGGAGCAATATATTATATTTTTAAAGCTTTATCTTGGATTATACCTTATAAAGCAAAAACCTTTTCATCAAATTTAGAAAGGTGGAAAAGAATATTTGAATTAGAAAAAATCCTTTTTGGGGAAGTAAATGAAGATACTTTGAATTATATTAAAAAATTTAGTAAAAGTGAGGGGGAAAATAAATAAAAGGAGGGAATAAAATGGCAAATCTTTTTTGGAAAACGAAAGATGGAACTAAAAGTTTATTATCTACTTCATTTAAATCTGAAGATGAATTTGAAAGATTGATTTTCAACACACCCGAGATTTTAGAAGATATTTTCCTTTTAAAACGGCAAATACGGGGGGGGAATAAACAGGGTATACCGGATATTGTTGGTTTAGATAATGATGGAAATATTTGTATTGTAGAAATGAAAAATGTAACTGTTGATGCGTCGATCATTCCACAGGTTCTAGAATACGCTTTTTGGGCAGAAACAAATCCTGATAGTATTAAGTCTTTGTGGCTAGAAGCTGAAGAAAAACCAGATGACTTAACAATTAGTTGGGACAATTTTGAGGTTAGAATAGTAATTATCGCACCGAAAGTTCTTCATTCTACATTAGATATTGTTGAAAAAATTAATTATAAAGTAGATTTAATAGAAGTTAATAGGTGGATAGAAGGTGATAATCAGTTCCTTTTTGTAAAAAAGCTTGAAAAAGAAGAGAAAAAATATAGGAATAAACCAGTAAGAGGTTTAGATATATATAATGAAGATTTTTATAAGAAAGAATATAATAAAAATAGTGCTAAACATTTTCTGAAATATGTCAAAGAAGTAGAGCAAATAATTAGAGAAAAAAACTGGAATTTAGAAACAAAGTATAACAAGCATTATTGTGGTTTTAAAGCAGGCTTTTTTAACGCATTTGGTATAAAGTGGATTGGTTCAAGAACATTTGCCTTTTTCTTCAAACTCTCGAAAAAGGAAGCAGAAACTGTTACTAATATTAAGATGACTAGATATGAATCTCTATGGAAAGAAGCTATTTTTTATATTGAACCTGGTAAAACTAAAGTTAAGGATTACCTCCCATTATTTGAAGAAGCATACAAGAAATTAACGGGAAATTAGGCTGTACTTAAATACTAAAGTCTGCAAACGATGCTGACAAAGAGGATAGAATTATAAATTATGGGTAAAATCAACTACTAACGATTTGGAAGTGAAGTGCAATAAAAACCCGCGCTGCTCATAGCCCGAACCGTTAGTGGTCATAGAAAAAGAGATAAATAGTTGTGATGAATAAAGATATATGAAATTAAAAGGATTATTTATTGTTTGTTGTCTTCTATTTTCTTTTGTTGATTCATAAAATAAGAAATGAGAATATGTTAGATAGAGATGCCTTTAAAAGAACATTAAACAATAGAGGAGGTACATTTTTTAAATTTTATAAAAATGGCTCTCTATTAAGATATGGTTATAAAAATAAGTACTTCTTTGAGAGTAAAGTTCTAAAAAGTGAAAGTCGTAATTCAAAAAGTGTTAATGGGACTTTGCAAAAATTTATTATCGTCTATATTGATGCTTTTGAATATGTTGAAGGCAAAATACCTTTTAATGCAACTGTTCAAAAAATTGATGGAGAAAATGATACCTATATTATTTTTATTTTAATACATCAATTACATACGGAAAAGTTTGACGATTTAAAAATTGACAATTTAAAAGATAAATATTTAGAACAAATTATTCAACATGAAATGAATCATATTAGAACTAATGATTTGTTAAATGATTTTACCGATGAAACAAAACAATTTGTTTCTGAAGTCCTATCTGATGCTTTACTTAATTTGAAAATGCAAATAATGAGGAATTTATCAATATTAAAAAGGTTGACATAGAATCTCTTTTGCTACAATTGAAAGATGGATATTATAAAAGCTATCTAGAAGTTATAAAAGAAATAATTAATGCAAATAACCCTAAAATAGCTTCAAAAGTAGTTCTGAATTCTATAAAAAAAGATGAAATGAAAGACAATAATATTGATTCAATAAAAAAAAGGCTATTAAAAGAAATAGTAACAGCAAACACACGCTAAATTTAATTGGGGGATTGAGATTATATGATAATAAAACGTCCAACACCTAATATACTTACCCTTATGTTGTAGGATAAAGAAAATGAAAGATAAATTTACAATTGAAGATTTTTTAATAAAGATTATTCCCGGTGGAATACTACTGGGAATTTTATACTTTTTATATAGAACAGAATTAAACATAAAAATTCCCAAAGAACTTGATATTTTTGTTACAACAATATTTTTTGTATTTGCATTTTTAACTGGTGAAATTATTCAAACGATTGCACATGAACTTGAATGGTTCGTTGATATATTTTATAAATTTTATAGACCTTCAAAAGTTTTTCTTTACAAAGACAACGCTGTAATAAAAAATAGAAAAATTTAAACTTATTTATATATAGGGAGGGGGTATAATAGCACATACTGCTTGACAGAAAAAAAGTAGAATTGTATATTTAATATATAATAAGGTAGAGGAAATGAAAAAGAAAGAGAAGAATGTGTGTAAGTGTACTTATGCACAAATTTGGGGAAATGAGAGTAACTGTAATAAATAAAAAAATATTGGAAAGATGGATAACTAAAGTGAATAATGTAGTTTTGGAGAAAATGTTAAAATGAAGACAAAGCATAGAATAATATTTGGAAATTCAATGAGTATGGTGGAAATTCCTGATGAAAGTATCCATTTAATTATAACTTCCCCACCTTATTTTAATGCACCTTTTGACTATAAGGGACTTTTTAACAATTATAAACAATATCTTGGAGTATTAACAAATATGGCCAAAGAAGCCTTTCGTGTATTACAACAAGGTAGAATATTTGCTTTGAATATTGATGACATGCTTGTAAATGGTAAAAAATATCCCATAACAGCAGACGCTATAAAGATTTTTCAGAATGTAGGCTTTAGGTATAGAGATAAAATTATATGGAAGAAACCTGATGGCTACTTGAGA
>Ga0190334_1000868_pt1 | contig 13709 bp, 12 predicted proteins | sample 48720478_MG_FD_161270 | JGI IMG/M metagenome (GOLD analysis project Ga0190334, IMG submission 161270) | Hydrothermal vent sediment bacterial communities from Southern Trench, Guaymas Basin, Mexico - 4872-04-7-8_MG | ecosystem: Environmental > Aquatic > Marine > Hydrothermal vents > Sediment ...
AAAGATTTTCAAAGCCGGAAGATACAAGTTCTTGTATTACAAAATTTTCAGCAAAATAACCCTTATAATTCCCAAAATTCATCTTGATTATTACGCTGGGCTCAAGTCCCGAAAGGAATCCAAGAAGACCTATATCAAATAGATATAATTTGAACATATTTTCCTTTATTTGAGCTTCTATAGGATATTGAGCATTTTTTACAATATGTTCTTTTAAAACAAGCCCGGAATTTATCAGCCAATCAATTATTGAAGAGAGGGAAGAATAACTTTTTTTCCCCGGAATAACTCCCTTAAATTTGTATCTCCTAAGAGACCCATTTATCTCTTTTGAAAGTTGAGAGGGGATATTTTTCAGTACTCTTATTATATTCATTGAATTTATTTTCCCCGAATATTTTGCTATATCTGATTCATACCCAAGCAATATGTTTCTTTGAAGCTCTCTAATTGTTTCAAATGTTTCGTAATCATTATTTTTATTTTTTGAAAAAAATAAAACGACTTCAGGAAGTCCACCAATGATAAAATAGTTTTTGAGAGCATTCCACAATTTTTTATGAATAAATTCGGATACTTTATCATCCAGTTTAAATGAATTATATATCTCTGAAATTTCCTTAGATTCTGTTTCAGATATGAATTCATAAAAGTTCATTGGATACATATCTAAAAATTCAACTTTACCTACAGGAAAAGAGGAAATTTCCTCCTTTATTTTTAGCCCAAGGAGTGACCCCGCTGAAATTATGTATGAGTTAGGAAATTTTTCAAAAAAGTATTTTAATGAGGTTAAAGCTTTCGGAGAAAATTGAATTTCATCAAATATGATTAAATCTTTTTCAATTTCAATTTTTCCTTCCTTTAAGAGAGAAAGCTCTCTTATTATTCTTTCAGGGTTAAGATCCGGTTCAAAAATATCATTTAGTTCCTGAGATTCTTCAAAATTAAAATAGTGAAAGTTTTTAAAATGTTTTTTCCCGAATTCAACAAGGGAATAAGTTTTTCCAACTTGTCTTGTGCCTTTGAGAATAAGAGGTTTCCTATTGGTTTTTCTTTTCCATTTTAAAAGTTTTTCTTCAACAATCCTTTTCATATTGTAATTTATATCATAAATATTAACTTTATGCAAGCAAAAAATGCCAACATATAAAACTTTTTACAAGTAAAAGGTACACAAAATATCAACTTTTTGCAGGTAAAGTAAAAAAGGAATTGAATAAATTAAAGATTTTTTGGATATTGATATGAAGGGTTTTACAAAAGGTAAATATTTCTCCCGAATATGTCCCGTGTCCCATTGTCCCGTCATAAAAAAGCCGTTAAGTTAAAACTAACAGCTTCAAAGCTTTTTTGCCTTGTGTGTCTCATAAATAGCCGGATGAAGGAATTATTGAAAAAGTGGAAAAATTGCAAGAGGGACTTTTTTTGCAATTTGTGAATGGAAGAATGTGTAACTCTCTTCGTAAAAATTAGTATTTCACAATCTGATATCTATCAGATGTATGCTTATGCAAAAAAATACAAAGCAAACAAAGTCATTTTAATTTACCCTCACACAGATAATTTTCCGAAGGAGCAGAATTGGCAATTTGAAAAGAACATATCCCTTTCAATTGTTCCTGCTAAACTTTCATATGTAATAGGAGATGAGGCAGAAGTTTTTAAATTTTAAAATATTAAAGAAAGAAAATACTATCTTTGTACTGAAGAGATAAGTGATGTTTTATGGATAAGAAGAAGTTGATTTATACAAAAAATATCATCTTGAACGATTTTACCATCATAAAAAACGAAAATAATCTTTGTTTTTTGATATGAAATTATTTTTCTCAATACTCAGTAAACATCCTCATGATGAGCAATATCAAGAAGAATGATCTCATTACTTACAATGCTAAAAGTTAAAATAATCTTGTAATTCATTGTTTTTGATACCGAATATTTACCTTTGAATTTACTTTTTAACTTGTGTAATCTCAATAAATCCTTATGAAATTATGAACACTCAATTTTTTACTTGGAATTTTTGCCAAATTTACTCAAATAATAGTTGGAATTTAGACCAAAAATGCTTAAATTTTACTTGGAATTTTAACCAAAAATATTGATGTATTATTATTTATGGGCTATAATTACAATGAAGGAGTTATTATGTATAGGTTGTTAATTGAAAAGTTAAGGCAATGGAAAAGAGAAGAAAATAGAAAGCCACTTCTTATCAGAGGAGCAAGGCAAGTGGGGAAAACTTATTTGGTAAGGGAGTTTGCAAAAAACGAGTTTGATAATTTTATTGAAGTTAATTTTGAATATGAGCGAAATATATGCCCAATACTTAATGAAAACCTTGATCCTAACTTTTTATTAAGATATTTATCCGCAAGATTTAGAACAAAAATCACACAAAACACACTAATTTTTTTTGATGAAATTCAGGAATGCCCAAATGCACTGGTATTAATGCGATATTTTTATGAAAAAAGAAAAGATGTATTTTTAATAGGGGCAGGTTCATTATTAGAGTTTGCAATTGAAGAGGTAGGTTTACCTGTGGGAAGAATAAGAAGTTTATACCTTTATCCTCTGAATTTCAAAGAGTTTTTAATTAACAAGGGGTATGAACAATATATCGATCTCTTAAAAGAAAATATTTTAAATGGCAGAATATCAGAGCCTATTCACAAAGATTTGTTAATGTTTTTATCTGAGTATCTTACTATAGGTGGCATGCCGGAAGTTGTGAACTCATACATTAATAATCCTGATGATTTTGAAACAATATTAAGAATAACCGAGGATATTATAAATGGATACAGAGATGATTTTCCAAAGTATTCAAAGAAAAGCAAGATAAGATATATTGACATTGTTTATGCTAATACTCTTTTATATATAGGAAAAAAGTATGTTTACAGTAACATAAGTAGGGAAGTTAAATCCCGAGAAATAAAGGAAGCTCTTCTTTTGCTCGAAAAAGCAGGTGTTTTTTATAGAGTTTTTCACACATCTGCTAATGGACTTCCTCTTGGTGCGGAAAAAAATGAGAAAAAATTCAAAGTTATTTTTATTGATATAGGGTTAATGCAATCAATTCTGGGTAGTGATAGAAGCGAGTGGATGAAGGATATTGAGCAGAATTTTATGCTAAAAGGAATGATTGTTGAGAACTTTGTGGGAGCTGAACTCATTTCTTATGAAAATCCATACAAAAAACCGGAATTATATTATTGGAACAGAGAAAAAATTATCATAGAAAATAATCAGCGGAAAAAAAAGAAAACAAATGCTGAAGTTGATTACCTTATAAATTTGAATAATAGAATCATACCTCTTGAAGTAAAGTCAGGAAAGAAAAAGTATTCAGGAAGTTTAAAGATATTTCTGCAAGAGAAAAAATCGGATTTTGGGATAATTTTATCAACAAATAATCTTGAAGTTTACAAGAACAAATCAATTATAAATCTGCCTGTATATTCTGTATTTTTGTTAAATGAACTTTACGAGACATTAATTAAGTTAGTGAAACATTGAATGATTGAGCATTGTTGTGGAAATTTCTTAATAGGAGAAATCCTCAAAGCCTAATCTTAAAAAGCATAAAAAAACCTTTTTCTTCATATTGTCCTATTATAATAGGATAGAATCATAGTTTGTCATCCTAATATAATAGTGAAAATATGTGGAAAATTGTCATAGTATATTAGGAAAGATACATTAGCCAATAAATTACTCCTTACCGCATAATTTTAATTATTTTTGTTTTGTGAATCTTAACAATAAAGCTTTTCCTTTATTAGTTCACTACATTAAATTAACAACCATAAAATCAGTTTAACGCATTAAACTAAAATTTTAAGACTAATGAGAAAAACTTCATCTGAAACATTAAAATATAATTGACAAAGATATCTAAAAAAGCTATATTTTTAAGGGAGAATAAAGGTATGTTTTTTTTTAAGATAATGTGTGGTGTACGGAAATCTCAAAAAAGAGTTTTAATAAAAGCCAAAATAACTGACTGCTCTCCGCTGAACAGTAAGTTATCGGTGATTCTTTCAAAATCGGATAAAGAATGAAAAACAGAGCAAAAGTAATTATAGGTGATAGCAGAAAGATGATTGAAATTGAGGATAATTCTGTCCAGTTAGTTGTTACATCTCCTCCCTATTGGTCAATAAAAAACTATGGTGTTGAGAATCAGATAGGTTACGGGCAGACTCTCCATGAATATTTAAAAGATTTGTACAGAGTTTGGAAAGAGGCGTACAGAGTTTTGGAACCCGGACGGAGATTAGTTATTAACATAGGAGATCAATTTGCAAGAGCAATAATTTATGGCAGATACAAGATAATACCTTTGCATGCGGAGATAATTTCTCAATGTGAAGATATAGGATTTGATTATATGGGCTCTATTGTATGGCAGAAAAAAACCACTATGAATACCACCGGCGGAGCTAATGTTATGGGCTCATATCCTTATCCTCCGAATGGAATGGTTGAAATTGATTATGAGCATATTTTGATTTTTAAAAAACAGGGGAAAAGCAAAAAAGTTTCAAAAGAGGTTAAAGAAAAATCAAAACTTACCAAAGAGGAATGGAAAGAATATTTTTACGGGCACTGGTATTTTGGCGGGGCTAAACAGATAGATCATGAAGCAATGTTTCCTGATGAATTACCAAGAAGATTAATAAAAATGTTTACTTTCACAGGTGAAACTGTTTTGGACCCATTTGCAGGAAGCGGTACAACCTTGAAAACCGCAATAGAGCTTAACAGAAAAGCTATTGGTTATGAAATTAATGAAAAATTTCTTGATATTATAAAGAAAAAGATAGGGATGGAAGGATTATTTTCAAATAGAGAGGATATTGAGATTATGAAAAGGGAGGGAGAAATTGTTCCCGAGAAAATTGATTATAAACCTCGAATAAAAGATGCGAAACCCATTGTTGAACCGGAAAAGTTAAAATTCAAGAAGAATGAGTTTTACAAAGTTGCTAAGATTTTAAGTGACGGAAGTTTGAGATTAGACACGGGAATAATTGTGAAGTTCAGAGGTGTTGTTATAACTGATATTGAAAAGACTATTTCATATTTAAAGAATTATCTTTTGAGAAAAAAAGTTTATCTTAAATTTGATAAAAATTATATTGCAAATAACAATTATGTTGAAGCATATGTTTACCTTAAAAACAAAATATTCGTAAATAAGTATTTAATAGAGAGCGGACTTGCATTAACTGATAAAAGCAATAGTTATGATATGAGAAAAAAATTTATTAATCTCAATTTATCCACGGAGAAAAAAGTAAAAACCAAGGAAATATTTGATAAGAAAGAGAAGATGATATAATGGGGGACTTTAATGGAATTAAAATTAAAAACGGAAGAAATTAGAGAGTTATTGGAAATAGAAAGTTCCGAGTTTCCCAAGTATGTGACACAAATTCTTAATTTGGCAAATCAAAACGCTCAGGGCACCAGACCTAAAGTTGTCGGACAAATGAGCGAACTTATAAATAAATTTCCGGGTAAAACTTTGGAAGAATGGGAGAAATGGTATATGGAAAAATATCCTGATTCTATAAACAAAGCTACGGAAAAGATCTCGGAGATGATTAATAATCTTAAAGAAGCAATGGAAAAAATCGATGAGAGTATGATAAGACTATGGGTGAGAGATTTGGTAATTGTAAAAACATTCGTAGGTTTAAAATTTCAGAAGGCTATTTTGAAAAAGGTTGCGGAAACATTCGGGACCTCTTATAAATTATCTACGCCTGATGAAGAGGGTAGGGGAATTGACGGATACATAGGTGATATTCCCGTTAGTCTGAAGCCTATAACATATAATATTGAAAAGAACTTAAGTGAGAATTTGGAAGGTTATATCATTTATTATGAAAAGCAGAAAAAAGGGTTAAAAATAATAATTCCTGATGAATTGAAAGAAAAATTGAATAGTTTGTGATTTTAATTATTTATAAAAAACATACTTTTCTTTTTGAATACAACTATGAAGTGAAGATCATTTTGTTGTAAAATCCATTACCGTAATCGTGGTTACGATAAAAGTGGAAATTATAGTTCATAAATCGTTAGTTTTTGATACAGCTTTTTACTGGAAAAACCTGCAGTGCAATACAGTTTTTCACGGAGAAAAATTGTATTATGTCGGAGTATGCTATTTTAGTGGTACTTTATTGAAGGACAGGTAAAAAAAAGCCTTTGACCTTAAATACAAGATGTCATTCGAGAAAACCAAAAGAATTTTAAAGAAAGAGGAATTAAAGAAACAATGAGTTTATAAAAAATTATTTACAACAATAATCTTTTAATCTATTTAATTCGTCAGGATTAGTGATAATGTGTTTTTCTTCCACTTCGTATTTTTCAAAAAGTTTTCTCTGCTCCGGTGATAACCCCTCTTTATATTTAACTTCAACAAGATATCTGTTATTTATTAAAAAATCAATTTCAATTGAATCCTCTTTAAGATAGCACAATTTTTCTTTCTTAAAGTTAAGATAAAAATAATTCTCAAACTGTTTACCTAATTTTTTACCTTCGCTGAAAATGTATCTTATACCAATATCAGCGGAATAAATTTTTGGAGGGGAATTTAGTCTTTGGTTTAATTTGCCACACCTTTTTACGCTTCCGATAATATATGTATTTAAAAAAAAGCCAAAATACCTTGAGACTGTTTCAGTGGAGAGTTTTAACACTTTTGAAATTTTGTAAAGGCTCAAAACTCCCGAGCTATGGTTCATTAGAAGGAGAAAGAAATCCTTTATGATATCTTTGTCTCTGATGTTATTTTTTAACACAATGTCTTTGTAAAGGATATCGTCAATCAAAGAATTTATGTAGCTATTATCTTTTGTTCGGATATATTCAGGAAGCCCGCCTGTCACTAAATAATCCTCAAAATATTCCTCGAAAATAAAGGTATCTCTTTTGTTAATTGTAATTCCTTTTAGTTCAAGATACTCTTCAAAAAAGAAGGGCAGAATTTCCATAATGCTTTCCCTTCCTGTCAAAAAAGCGGAGCTATCCTTTAAAATACTTGCACTTGAAGAAGATGCGTATATTTTAATATTTTCTCTGTCATATAGGTTTTTTAATTGTCTGTGAAATTCCCTTTTATATGTTATCTCATCCAAAAGTACATATATTTTTTTATCAACACTATGGCGGTGTATTTTCCTAAACTCTTCAATAATATCCGAAATAGAATATTTATCGAGAATAAAGTCATCAAGAGAAACATAAAAAATCAAATCAGGCTTAATGCCCTTTTCCAAGATAAGCTTTTTTATAAAAAGCTTCATTAATGTTGTTTTACCAACCCTTCTTAATCCTGTAATAAAAATTATGTTTTTATTGGAAAATTGCTTTTCCATTTCCGAAAGTAGTTTTTTTCTTTCATACGCTTTAATAAAATTTATCTCACCCTCCCACCACGGATTATATCTGAAAAGTAGAGTTCTTAGTTCCATATCATACCTCCTTTTGAATTATAGCACAATATCAAAAGAAATCAAGCAAAATCTTTTGATTATATCAAAAGAATTTATTATTGCTCTTTTGATACGAACATTAGCCCTTTAGTTTTTTATTGTATTTTTATAAGTCCTAAAGCTTCATATTAAACATTCAAAGGCAAATAAATTTTGCACGGTAAATGCAAAATTACATTGAAAAATTGCACGAAGCGTGCAAAATTTTATTCAATTATCCAAATTTGGTTATAATTAAAATATTGACATATGAAGATTTGGGTGCTATTTTATAATCAAGAGGGTGATAAATGGAGAAAAATACATACTTAAAAGAGGAGAATTACAGAGAGGTTATAGAATCTTACACTCTTGAGGATTGGAAGCCTTTGTTAGCTTTGATTCCTGAAATTGAAAACACAAAAGAATTCGGTAGAATTGTGGGAGGATTTAGAGATGAAAATGGTGTTTTTCAAATGCCTATGTGGGTTGAGGGTATAGTTATAGGTAAATTCATTGATGTTGTTTACAATATGCCAATAATTATAAGCTTTAAATGGTATGAGTGGGATGAAGGGAGAGAGATGGGAAAATCCGGTTTTGATTTTGATTCGGTGGATATTCCCACAAAATGCAAATTAATAACAGCAATAGTGAGAAATGATAGATTCTGCGATGGAGCATTGGTATCCGCTTTTGAATCAGGAATTATCCTGAGAATCCTCAAATCCATTGAAAGACAGGTAAAAGCCAAATTTGCCGAATCAAGTAAAAAAAAGACAGGAAAGGCTTATTCTTAAAGAAAGGTTGTTTGATATTATTTTAATTTGTTGCTATAATATGCAAGGAATTAAAATGAAATATTTGGATTTGCTAAATTATTATGAAAAGAATCTGATTATTAAACCACAGGATGTATATTTTTGGGGAAATGAGAAAACAATTAGATCTCAATTGAGCAGATGGGCAAAGTTCGGAAAATTAATTGAATTAAGAAAAGGTTATTATCTTTTACCACAAAAACTAAGGAAATTCCCTCCTCTTTTTTATATTGCAAATGTGATTTATATGCCTTCTTATATTAGCCTTCAGTCAGCATTATCATTTTATAATCTGATTCCGGAAGCAGTTTATTCAATTACTTCTGTTACAACAAGAACAACCTACGAAATTAATAACAAAGTAGGAAACTTTATTTACAGAAAGATTAAAAATGATTTGTTCTTTGATTATGTTAGTATTAATATTAATGATTATCCTGTTTTCATTGCAAAGCCTGAAAAGGCATTGCTTGATACGGTTTATATTGATCATGTTGAAGAAAAATCATTGAGATTACAAAATTCGGATTTATTAAATAAGGATAAATTAGAAAAATTATTAAAAAACTATCCTAAATGGGTTAAAAAAAATGTTGAGGAAATTTTATGAGAGAAAGATTTAAGGAAATCATATCAAGGTATGAAGAACCTTTGTTAAAACTCAATTTCGGAAGAGAATATTTACAGGAACTTATTTTATTCTTATTGTATAAAAAGGGTTTTACAAGCAATTTGATATTTGAAGGTGGAACCGCTTTAAGATTGATATTTGATTTAAGAAGATTTTCGGAAGATCTTGATTTCTCCCTATTAAATAAGATTGATACTAAAGATGTTAAAAAAAAATTGGAAAGAGAACTTTCATTAATGAATTATAAAATTGAAATCAGATTAAGAGAGAATAAAAATGTTGTTGTTCTGAATGTTAAATTCGTTGATTTATTTGAAATTTTGAATTTGTCTTATGGTAAACAGCTCTCAATTCATATTGAAATTGACATTAATCCTCCGAAAGGAGGAGAATATCAGTCCTCATTGATAGGGAAAGAGTATTATTCAAGAGTGTATCATTATGATTTGCCTTCACTATTTTCAAAAAAACTTCATGCGATTTTTTTCAGAGAATATGAAAAAGGGAGGGATTATTATGATTTATTGTGGTATCTGAAAAGAGGTATTAAACCGAATACCGAACTTCTTTACAATGCGACACTTCAAACAAATCCGAAGAAAGTTGGGATATTGAAAAAAATTGGATGGAAAAAGTTTCTAAAAGAAAAAATTAATAATCTAAATTTTAATAAAATTCAAAAAGATGTAAAACCTTTTATTGAAAATTCCAATGAGATTGAATTTATTAATAAGGATGATATATTAAAATTACTTAATTATTAGAAAATAATGATTTTATTTTTCTTAGAAAACATTTTCATGATAGGTAATGTTAAGGGGTGTTATTTCATTACTGATAATGCTAAAAGTTAAAATAATTCTGTAACTCATTGTTTTTGATACCGAATATTTACCTTTAAATTTACTTTTTAACTTTTGTAATCTCAATGAATTATGGTTTGGGTTTAATTCCAATAATCTTAGTCCCTTTTTATATCTTTCAATCAAATCCTTATGTTTTTTTATAAATTCTTTTTCTCTTTTAAGATAAGTTTGAGTAAAAACTAATTGATACATTAAATTTTTAATCTTTTAAAATGCTCCTCAGCACTTTCTTTAATGAATCTACCTTTTTTATAATCCTCTTCAGCTTCTCTGAGAATTGCTTCAAGTTCAGCTTCTTTGAGTCTTTCATATTCCTTAATATCCATAATAACAAATTTCTTTTTGCCTCTTAATGTAATGAAGAGTTCCTTTTCTTTTTTCAAGATTTTATCAATAAAACTCAACCCTTTAACTTTAATATCATTAGCACTAATAATCATGCTAATCACTTCACTAATTATAGTACTTCTTATAGTATACTATTAAAACCCTATTTTCCAAGCTACTTTTTTGAGACCAAGGCTCTTTCTTTTAAAAGAGTCAAAGTCAAAATTTCTGAACTTTTTATAAAAATATGTTAAAAACAAAGTAGATTATTTTTGACGAAAAAGGTCTTCTTGACATTTCGCTTCCTGTTTATTAAATTAATAATGATTAAAAATGAGAAAAATATTTGTATTTTTAGTGGTTGTTTTGTTTATATTAACCTCCTGCAAAAAAGAGGATACTCCTCAAAAAGCAAATCTGCTTTTCAAATCCGGTTTTGAAGGAGGAGTTTATATTGATGAAACTGCGTATGAGGATTCCGAAGATTACAGATTCATAAGGGGGACGGATAATGAGACAGGGTTTAGTTGGCCAATTACAATTTTGGGGGCGAGTGAAAGTGCTCTTCACTATATAGATGATGATAATTATCAAGCTGTTTTCTGCGAGCTTCAGACTGTCATAGGCCATACTGGAAAGCAGACAAGAGCATTGTATTGCAGGGAAAACTATGATTTGGGGGTAACCCAATGCCCTTATGAAATTTTGAATATTAAAGAGGGAACAAAGGATTCGTATGTTAAATACTGGATAAAAATTGATGGGGAGAGTCTTTTCAAACCCTATATATGGCGTGCGATTTTCGAATACAAGACAAAGGATTATGCGGAAGGAGAGGGCTTTAGATTGATTGCCTTTGTTTACAGTGATGAAAATGGAAATCCCTACTGGTCGTTTCAGGGGGACAAAGATCCCGAGCATCCTATCTGGGAGATAGACAACAGACAGGTTCCGGTTCCTTTAAACAAATGGTTTATGACTGAATTTTACTGGCACTGGAGTGAAGGAGAAGACGGGATAGTCTGGTGGAAGGTAAACGGAACATTAATAGGGGAGCATAGAGGACCTACCACAAGAAATTCAAAACCCATTGATTTTATAATGTTCACCCAGATTTACGGTAACTCAAATCCAAAGTATCAATGGGTAGATGATATTGAAATATGGGATGGTGTGCCTAAGTAAGTTGTTTCAGTTTTATTGTTGAGCTTTTCTCGTAAAAGGAAGAAAATTTCTTAATCTTTTTATTCCCTCAATGCTTTTGAAAAATAAATTTTCCCTTTGTGAGTTATTTCAACAACGAAACACGAGCCATTGTTCAGAATAAGGGGTCTTATCATTGAATTATCAGAAGCTGGTTCATAAAAGCTTTCAGGAGATATCCAGTTTTTTCCAAAATCAAATGAAGCACTCATTTTATTGTCTAAGCTAACAATCATTCTGTCAGGCATATTTATATTCAAATATGGCATTGATTCATCCCTCTCAAATACTTCCCAGAGATCCTGAGCATATTGATAATTCAAGCCAAGGTTTGTTCTGTAGAAGAACCATTCACCTATCACCGCTCCTGTGTAATATTCCTGATAAACTCCAAAAAAGGAATTGTCATTTGAAAGATAGCAATCTCCCACATCAATATACTCTCCGTATGTTTGAGTGTAGTGTACTCCTCTGTCTGAAGATACAAAAGCAATTCCCACCTCATCTCTTCCTGACCATGTTAAAAATTCTATACGAATTCCCCCATTGTTGTTTACAAGTATCCCTGATGGGGAAAGTCCCTCCCCTTCGTAAAGATCAGATACATTATAAGAGAATTTTCTTTGAAATTGCCAGCTACTTCCAAAATCCGTTGAGTAATAGGTGTATATGTTTATTACTTTTTCGGGAGTGGATGTAGTGTAAACACAGTAAAAATTTGAATCTCCAGCCCATTTTAAATAGCGTAATATAAAACTTTCATTTTTGGGAGGAATAAGAGTGGGGCATTGAGCCACTTCTTCCCAACTATCTCCATCATCATTTGATTTATAGAGTTTCAAATCATAAATTCTATATAGTTCTTCATTTATATTCAAAAGCTCTCCCGAGTAATCTTTGGGATTTCCCCAATTTTCTCCCTCATCTTTTGAGACAATGAGCTTATTTTGATATTCGTATGATGTTTGAGAAATTTGTTCTTTGTAGGTGACAATAAGGGTTCCGTTTTTAAAATAAAAAAGGTTTAGCTCTTTTCTCTCATTGGCTCCTTCTCCGTCAAGTATAAGTTTTGAAGAGGGGCATGAGGGGGTATGAGAGATTATAATTGGAAATCTTCCGGAGACTGAGTCTTGATTATTTATTCTTATATATATTTTTTTCGAGCTTATGTCTGTAGGTATATTTGTTATATCTTCGTTTATCATTGCTTGAAGCTCCGTACTGCTTATAAAAGTGGTTGGAATAGTTTTATTTTCTACTACGACTGATGAATTTTCGTTAAAATTTTTCCCATTTATTGTTATTACTGTTGCCATTTTACTCAAAAGGGTGTCCGGTTTAATTTCTGATATTACGGGGGAATTATCGGGTAAGTGGGGAAGGTTGCTTCCTTCTTTACATCCTGTAATAAAAAGAGTAAGAGATAGAGCAAATAGTAAGAATGCAAATTTTCTCACACTCATTGCTACCTCCTTTTTATAATTATATACCTCTCAGTAATTTTTTATAATATTTGGTTGATATGTTTTATTTAACTGTTGAATACTTTGAAGAATGGGTAAACATTTTTCCCGGCTCTTCCGTCACTTCTGTTTATTATCGCAAAGGTAATGAGTTTAAAGCAGTTTTTAAACTCATCTTCTTCGAACACCTCTTTAAAAAGCTCTGCCATATGCTCCGGTGGATTATTAAATGCTCCGCAGCCAAAAGCACTTAACACTAAGCTGTTGTGTCCACGCTCCAATCCTATTCTTAGAATTGTCCGAATTTTATTTTTTGTGGTTTTTATATTATCTCCTACTATACGGCATTTTCCATTTTTACATACTTGAGATGGCCATCTCACTGCCGGGACTGAAATAACAGCAATTTTAAAAGGTTTTGAAAGAAGTTCATACCCATTGTGCTCTGATGATCTGAACACTGTGATATTAGGAGAGTAGACTCCACCGCTTTCTTTGTTAAGAGGATATTGTTTTTCATTTTTCTTTATTCCGTATTCTTCGGCATAGTCGGCAAATTGATACATTGAAAGAAACAAATTAGTTCTTCTGAAAAGATTCTCTTCCTGCGCTCCTGCTCCCTTAATTACTCCTCCTCCGGGATTTATTCTGTTTGCCATATTGAGCACAGCAGGATTCAGTCTTGCTTTTATCAAAAGTTCAGCCACTTCAAGACAATCTGCTTCAATAACAGAGATTTTAGTCTTCTCTGTGCATTTTTTAGTATTTTTTAAAGGTGCATCGTAGAGGATTGCTTCTTCAACCACCTCTGTATTATCAATCTTTATGAATTTTCCATTTAAAGAATATCCCCCCTTTTGAACTATTTTAACAGTTTCTTTGAAAATCTC
>Ga0190334_1000871_pt1 | contig 13668 bp, 11 predicted proteins | sample 48720478_MG_FD_161270 | JGI IMG/M metagenome (GOLD analysis project Ga0190334, IMG submission 161270) | Hydrothermal vent sediment bacterial communities from Southern Trench, Guaymas Basin, Mexico - 4872-04-7-8_MG | ecosystem: Environmental > Aquatic > Marine > Hydrothermal vents > Sediment ...
ATCTTTTTCATATAGTATTTTTCTATACTCACTTAAATCAATAATATTATTTTTTAAAGCATCTTCGCTAATCTTTTCAATAATACTCTTTAAAAGAAATAATTTATCTTGGTCTTTTGTTCTTAGGAGCTCAAATTTTAGATCTTCCTTAAGTTGTTTAATTAATCTTGATATTAAGTCTGATGGTAAATAATTAAACCTTGAAAAGTCTAAAATGCCCTTGTTTTGCAATTCTGAGATGATTAATTCTTTCACATGATTAGTGGGATAAAAATTCCCTAAATCTGATAAGAAGCCCTCAATGTATTTTAACTTTAAGAGTATTTTTACAAAATTTTTAGCTTCTATATCATTTTCAAGGATAGTTCCATATCTTTCTAAAACATCCGAAATTGATATTTTTTTCTTGCTAAAAAAAGTTAGAAGTTTTTCTTTTTCAACCTCATATAAAATTATTTGTTTTCTATCAGCATTTTTAACATAAAAGAAAATCTCTTTATCCTTATTTTTAGAATTTTTTATTCTATTAATCAATTTAGATAAATATCCTTCATTTTTAATTGGAATTACATGTTTTACCATGATATCTATGTTTTTAATGAAGGATTCTTTCTTACTTAATTGAAAATTATCAAGATCAAGCTCTTTCAAGCTTAAAAACAATTTATTACTTAATTTAATTAATTTTTTAGTTAACTCTTCATCTTTAGCCCCAAAATTCATAAATAAGCGATTAATTACATTTTTTAAATCATAAAGTTCGCTAAAAATATAATTCTTACAAACCAACAAATAATTAACGAGTAAATCTAAATTTGCCTCACTTTTTTCAAGTTTTAAGCTCTCAATTAATATATTTTTATGCTTACATGGATTAAAAATTTTTTTCTCGAATAATGACTGCAAAAAATAATGGGTATTATCTCTTATATCCTCATTCTCATTTTTGATAAATCTAACAAATCTCGCTGCAATAGCTTTAAATTCATTGGGATTTGCTAATAATGAAAATCCAACAATAATTATTGAATTTATTATTATTTTTTCATCAGTAGAGTCTAAAAATTTGATTATTTGCTCAATTATCTTATTATTAATCAAGGAAATTTCATTTTCAGCTATTATACTCAAAACATAAGTAATAGGGACTCGTAATTCTTGATCTTCAAGAAGATTTCCTAGTTCATCAATTAATTTCCTTACTTTTTCAAGTTTATTCTTGTTCATAAACTTGTTAATCTTTTCTACTATAGGGATTAATATTTCATTATCTTTGAATTGTTTTATGTCAATCATTTTGAATGTCATACTTTTTGTATTTGAATTAATTGGTCCTAAAGGGGTCAATTTTTAAGATATCACTAAAATTATTAATTGTTATTGATGGATTTGCAAATTTAAGGTCTTCACTTAGCCCATGTCCGGAAAGAAATGCAATGCTCTTTATGTTAGCATTTTTAGCAGCTTCAATATCACTTTTTAGATCACCTACTAAAAATACTAATGACTTGTTTATCTTGCATTTAAACTTTTTTTTAATTTCTTTTAAGGCTAGATATATTGGAGTTGGATCAGGTTTTCTAAAAGGAGAATCGTCTCTTGAAATATAAACACTGAAAAATCGGTCCAATTTTAACTTTTCTCTAAAGTATTCTAATCTTTTCTTGCTCGTATTTGAAACAATGCCCATAATAACGCCTTTCTTTTTAAGAGCTTCTAAAATCTTTTCTAATCCTTCTCTTAAAGTTTCATAATGTTCTAACTTGGGATAAGTTCTTTTATACAGAAAAAAAAATATGATACGTTTCCATCCTATTGGAATATATCTTTTATAAGTCTTATAGGCTTGAATTATAGCTTTAATCCTATTACTCGAGTCAGATTCCTCAAAGAATCTAGCAAAATCTATTAATCTTAATTCTCTTACATTTCGCCATCCAAAAAACTTTTTCTTTAATAATTTTAAAGCAGTATACTCCAAAGCTTTTTGAGTAATAATAACACCATCAAAATCAAATAAAAGAATGGGTTTCTCCATTTTCAAGAAATCTCTAACCGATTTGTGATAACAGATGTAATATATTTTGAAAATGTAATGAAAAATTATAAAGTTGTTGACTATTTTAGATTATATTTCATGATTTCTAATAAAAAAATTCTCTTATCAAGATTATTACTTTTAAATCTTTTGATATTTTGCTTCAAAGCTGAATTAAATGTATAAAAAAAGATAAACAACAATTTTAAAAAATTAAATAAAAAAATAAGTTTTATAAATGTGATTTGAGAGTTTTTCTAATTTAAACACCATCTACTTCATCTGGTTCTACCGACACGTATGATAATAGGGTATCTATCTGATCAGCTTTCTTGTTTACATTAAGTACGGTGTTTAATGGAATTACATCCCCATGTCCTGGCATTAGAGTAATCGAACCAGATCGTAATAAGAAGAATTCAAACACATCAGGAATGGATTTTTTGATTCTTAATGATTTTGTTGGAATTCTCTCTGCTGAGGTAAAGATTCCAGATTTGTGATAAATTTCATTTCTTTCTATCTTCCAGTAGTCAAATCTTGAACTGAGAACAACAAATCCTAATATGAAAACAAGGATAAGAGTCACTGCTAAATAAAACTCTGCTGTTATCATCAGATTGAACGCAGGTAATGCTGGCAAAGCATAATTTGGAATGACTAAGAAAATTAAGAGTAAAATAACAACAACGATAATTAATACTAATACAAAGAATTTCGTGGATGAGAAATCAAAAGCTATAATAAATAAGTTTATAAAGAAAACGATCATCCAGACATTTCCGAAAATTGCAACTGGTGTAGGATATAATAGTTGTAACAACCATAAAATAAACGATGTTATCAATAATGGCCAAAAGAAAATAACTTTTGGATATGATCTTAAGATTACATGATCTACTGGTTTTTCTTTTTTTTCTGGCATGTCTAACACTTGATATTTTAATATTTTTTTAAATATAATTTTTTATTGAAATTGTTAAAATTAATATGTAAATCCTAATTTAAAAAACCTTCTCATACTTTTATAAGAAATCTTGTAACATGTTAAATCCCTATTTTTCTAAAAAAAATGTTAAGAAAATTAAAAAAAATAGGATCTTAACGATTGAATAACAGCGTAAGAATGTTGAATTTCTCTATTACCGTTCGTACTTATTCCCATATGCCCAGGTAATAAATATTTCACATCTAAATCATTAACTTTTTTAATCGATTCTATCAATACCGGTAAAGAACCCCCAGGAAAGTCGTATCTCCCAAAACTTCCTCCAATAAAAACTAAATCTCCCGGAATGAGAATTTTTTTTAACGGTTCATAATAACATGCTGATCCTAAAGAATGTCCTGGAGTGTACAATACGCGAAAAGTATATTCATTACTCAACTTGATTTTTTGGCCATCCACGAGTTCATTTACCTTGAGAGGAATAATTTCTATTCCAAACATACTTGCATTAATTCCAAGATTTTCAGGAAATATTCTTGATTCATCACCTGATTGCAGAATTCTTGCAGTTTCTCCTAAAGCATGGATTTTTGGAGGATAATCTTTTAATAATTTCATTAAGGGATATAATCCTAAAACATGGTCAACGTGCTCGTGAGTAATAAAAATGTTTGTAATATTAGTATAGTCCAAACCAATTTTATCTAATCCCTTAATCAAGCCATTCATTGTTATACCATTGCCGGCATCAAATAAGATTAACTCATCGGAAGTCCTTTCATGGATTATGTATTGATTGCAATCCAACATTCCAACTTCGGGAAAATAATATAAACCTTTTATGACTTCTTTACCATTCTTAATCGAAGGACCGCTTGAAAAAAACATTTTGCGTGCTCTGTCAATAATTTGTAAGGATAAAAATTTTCCTTGTTATTAATTTTTTTTCATACTTTTCTTGAAAAAGAATTATAATACTTGTAAATAAATTAAATAATATGAAAGAAGGTTCCATGGATCTAAAAAAAATTGATGATTTAAAGAATAGAATTAGCTTTGGCATTAAGTTTTGGCTTAAATTCAAGAATGGAGAACCTAAAAACATATTAGGAGCTGGATGGGCAAAATTATTAGAGAGCATTGCAAATACTGAAAATGATGCGCTTAAATCTCTTACTAAGGCAGCAAAGGAATGTAATTATTCTTATAAATATGCATGGAACATTTTAAAGAGAATAGAGAGAAGAACTGGAATGTCTCCAGTAATTACTGGAAAAGGCGGTCCTGGTGGAGGTGGATATGTCAAGTTAAGCGAATGGGGAAAATATTTGTTAAAAACTTATAAAAGAATAGAGCCAGAACTCATTAAATTGGAAAAGAAATTGAAAATTTTGTTAAACTTAGAACATTGATTAGATTTTAATTGTTTTTATAATTACCTTCCATAAGATTTGTTGATATATTTTGATACTAAATTATTTTTTTCTACTGGTGAACTGTTTTGATTAATAAAAAAATCAAAATTGATGATATCTTAGTGTCAGAATTCATGATATACAATCCCATTTTTACAACACCAGAAGCAAAAATTAGTAATACTGAGCTTTTAATGCTAAGAAAAAAAATTGGGGGGTTACCAGTTGTTAAAGATGAAGTTTCAAAAGAATTAATAGGAATAATTACACAGAGAGATATTAGATTAGCACGTTTTGCTATGGATTTAGAGACCACTAAGACAAGAGTTAGGGATTTAATGACTGAAAATCCCATTTTTGTTAAAGAGAGCGATAACCTTAAACGTGTCATGAAACTAATGTTTGAGAACGATATTGAAAGGTTGCCCGTCGTCGATACCAGAAATCAATTAATAGGAATTGTGAGCCAAACTGACGTGCTAAAGGTTTTATATAAAATCTTGGTGTAATGTTTCTTTAAAATAAATATAATTATTAAATTAAAAATTTAGACAAATATCTTTAAAGAAAATAATTTTTATTAATAATATCAGAATACTTAAATTTAGATATTTATTTAGAAATTTTATATAAAATAAAAAACTTAATGTTGTTTTTATCATGGCAATAACACTCCCTGGCACTCCAATAATCATTGATATAGGAAGTGCTTATGTAAAAATCGGTTTTGCCGGTGAACCAGCCCCTCGATTCGTATTTCCAACAATAACTGGTACTGAAAAATATAAAACAATAATGGTTGATGTTGGACCAAGAAATATATATGTTGGGAACGATGCCATGAGAATGAGGGGTGTATTGAAAGTAAAACACCCCATTGAAAGAGGTAATATTTTAGATTGGAATGATTATTATGAAATCTTAAATTACATCTTTTATTCATTGTTAAGAATAGAAAATCTCTCTGAATATCCAGTTTTATATACTGAGCAACCTTTCGTGCAAAAAGATGTTAAAGAGTATATTGCACGAGTCTTATACGAAACCCATAGAATAAAGAGTCTAATAATGGTTCCAACACCAATTTTATCGATATTTAGTGTTGGTTTAACTACTGGCCTTGTTATAGAGAGTGGTGATGGTATTACTTGGATTTGTCCAATCATAAATGGACAAATAATTGATCAGGCAGTCCAAAAATTGCCTCTTGCTGGAATGGATATTAATCAATATTTAAAGAACCTCCTTTTAAGAGAGGGAATTAATATAGAATCTTCTGCTGCCGATGAAATCATAAGGGAAATTAAAGAAAGAAATTGTTATTTTATTTTAGATTCAACTAATGTCCCTAAAACAAATGATAGCTTGACTTTATCTTTACCAGATGGCTCAAGTGTTAGCATTCCTAATTATGTATTCTATGAAGCCCTAGAGGTCTTATTTCAACCAAATTTATTGGGATATCCTGTAATGAGCATTCCAGAGGCGGTCATTGCAAGCCTTAGAAATGTAGATAAACAATATTGGTCAGAATTGCTTTCACACGTGATCCTTTCGGGAGGAAATTTATCTTATTCTGGGTTTGAGGAGAGATTAAAATTGGAACTTTTAAGATACCTCCCAGAATTAGGTGGGATTCCAAGAATTAAAAAGGTTGGCACTACAATTACTAAAGAAAAACCCAGATTAAGACCAGTAGAATCTACAAAAAAGACAGGAGATACTTGTCCACATTGTGGCGTTTATGTTGATTTATCTGATGGAAAAGAATACTGTCCTTCTTGCGGAGGTCAACTCAAATTGCCAGAGATTAAGATTGATTTAACTCCAACAAAGGAAACGGTTGAAAAATCGGCTGATAAAATTTATTGTAAGCATTGTCACAAGGAAATAATGGACAGTTCATCTTTATTTTGTCCATATTGTGGGAAACCATTAGAAAAACCAACAGAATTACAGCCAACGATTCCTACTATAAATGAAACGCAAGTACCAGTTGAATTTGACGGCTTCTATGATAAATTAGATACTCTATTAAAATTTTACGTGCCAGACAATCTTCAATATGCTATTTTTAATGGAGCAGCAATTTTAGGTAGCCTTCCTTCTTTTTTGAGATTATTCGTTACATATGAAGAATTTAAGACCAACAGCGATTATCTATATAAGGACATAAGTGAAATATTTTAAATTTTTAGTTCACTTCAAGTTTTAGATTTTCTATCTTGTTTCTAAAAATATTAAGTAATGTTTTTGGTATAAAAATTTCTAAACACCGATAGTTTTTAATTTTAAGTAAAATTTAAAAAAATAAAATTAATTTACAACTGAATAGAGGTTTATTTTCTATTGAAGAAAGAATACAGATATTTTTTAATCTTCACGACAATCTTACTTTGTTTCATCTCAATTACTCCATTAGGAATGGCTAAAACGAGGTACTCTTATCTTATCGATTTTATTTATTCACAGCAAACTCCTAGCGAGAGGTTTGGCAATTCTTATGAAGAAACCGCTCAAGCCCTAGAGATTCTCCATTATTATAATGCTTTTTCGATTGGAGGTATTTTTGGAACTGAAAAACAAGTTGATATTAAAACTTTAGGGAATTATTTGGAAAATCAACTCTCTGATGGCATTGATAATAGCATGAATATTTATGATATTTATTTCATATTGAAATCACTTAATTTATTGAATCATAAAACTAGTGATACACTATTAGAAAAAGTCCATGAATACCTTAACAAGACTTCGCTAAATGAAGGTGGATTTTCAATTAATATAGACACAAAAAAACCAAATTTAATTGCCACCTTTTACGGAATGTTAGCATTTAATATATTAGGTAAAGATTTACCTAATAAAACGCTTCATTTAAACTGGATATTATCCTGTAATAACTCTGATGGAGGTTATGGAGGAAATCGCACGCTGCCCTCCACATTATTAACTACTTACCAAGCAATTTCTTCAATTATCCAGTTAGGTACCGTAAACCAAGTAGTTAATAAAACTGCTACAATAAATTTCCTTAATTCACTTTATATAAATGATCCTAATGATTTTGAAAGAAATGGTGGATACCTTCCTGAAATACATGCCTGGTTTCCCTTACTAAGTAGCACTTATTTTTGTGTGAGTTCACTTGATCTTCTCAATTTAACTTACTTGCACGAAAGCACAACAATTAAGTGGGTCCTCTCTCGACAAAATTCATTAGATGGTGGCTTCTTTGATAAAACTGAGGAAGATGTTCAAGGTTCTTCTTCAATAACTTCATCATATTACGCTTTTAAAATTTTACAGTTATTTAATTCTCTTGATTTACTGGATGAGGATGTATTTACGGTTGAATTCAACTATGTCCTATTAGGGATAGTCTTAGGGATCATTGTCGTTGCTATAGTAATTTCAATATATGTCTGGCGCAAGAGAAAATTATAGGAAATTATTTCGGCTTTTCTGCAATTAATCTTGTTTTATTTTATGATCACTTTCTATGTTTTTGAAATGAAAACATTTCTAACTTTAAGCTATGAAAAACACTTGTTTTAGAGGCTTCCTTCGATAAATTATTCTAAAAATAATCATCATGAAAACAAGTAAAAAAAAAAAAGAATAAACTAATAGTTTAAATGAAATTTTTAAGAATTAAAATCATTGCCATTCAAATCGAAAAGACCATTTAGAAATGATTTTTTACTGTAATTCTTTTTATTTTTCTTTTCTTCATCAAAAATATCCTCATTAAATTCCATTTCTTCATGATCTGGATTAAAATATGATATATCTATTTTTTCTTTGTTCAAGAAAGGTTTATTTATTAATTCATCGATTTTATAAGAAAGATCTAAAGAATCTGAATCATCATCTTGAATATTTTCAATGCTTTCATCATCATTATTGATCATTCTTAAAATTGTATCCACATCTACGGTTTCATTAAATTGAAAATCGTCCCAAGTATTTAAAGAATCACCAAATATTCCTGTTTTATGTTGATTAGATTGATGGCGTTGAATATTTTCATTCCATTTTTCTTCTGAAAATTTTTTCTTAAATGGAGAATTTGCCAAGAATAATGCTAAAATTTCTTCTCTAAAGTGAGATAATGCCTTGAAATCTAATATATTCATCATTATAATCAATTTATCAATTTCATTCCAAAAATCTATTTTTTTCTCTGAATTAATTTCTAACAATTCTTTAAGCCAAGCATCTTTCACATCATGTATCATTTTAGATTTATTTGAAAATATGCTTTCTCTTTCATGTTCATTAAAAGGTAAGTCCACAAAGTCGTCTTGATTTGGGAAAAGTATGTTCATTATCAAATTTCCTTCCGCCGGAAATTTTGTTTGTACTAGCATTTCTATGTCCATGAAATCCAAGAATATAATTCCATATCCATGTATTAACCAATAAAATGTAAGCAATGGCATTAATATCAAGCAAATCGTGCACAAATCATGCTTCTTTATTATATCATTTTTTACTATTAAAAAATAATTGCGAATGTTTCCAGTTTGTATGTTTAATAATCCTTCTATCAAGATATTTTTATACTTAATAATTTTCCTGCTAAAAAGAGGTATTTCAAATACCTCAATTTCATTATCATCTTTTTGCATTAACCTAAAACTAAAACTTTTTCGCTTCCTGTCTATTTCAACTCTTTCTAACAAGCATAAAAAAGAATGAATATTTAACCAACTTGTTTTTTCTTTACTTGAACTTTTTATTCTATTTAAGAGTAGTGGGATTTTAACGGTTGCTCCTCCGATGAGTAATTCAAAGATATCATCGTTTCTTGGGGGTTTAATGCTAAAAATTCTCTTGCAGCCCAATAATTTTATGCCTAATGAGTTAATCTTTATGATGTCTCTTTTCTTAAAGAAAAAGCTAGCTAAATCAAGGAGAAAAGGATAAACTATTGCCGCTAGGAATTTTTCGCAACAAGTTTTGTCCATCATTAATTTTTTAATATCATCTTGAATTTCTTTTAAGAACATTAGCTTATAATCGCTTTTAATCCTTTTATCGTTGATAAATGATGATAATAATTCATAAATTTGGAGATAATATTTATCATCTTTCCTTTTATTTTCAGAGTTTTCTTTTATTAAGATATCTTTTATTAAATCTTCTTTATCTCGTTGTAACATTAAATCAAAATATTTCTCTTCGTAAAAAATTGATAAATTTTCACCTTTCTTGAACCTTTCTTTTATTTCTTTAGATAAAACTTTTTTTGCCTTTGGATCTCCTATTTCGGCTAGTTTTTTTAATAATGGAAATGAAAGATTTGAATGCAATAATCGGGGATCGTAGTCATATTCTGCCCATACCTGTAAATTTGAACAATGACCTTTAAATTCTTCTTCGGGTGAAAGGTAGTAATACTCTTCAAATTCACTTAAATCATCTATGCTATCTATATCTTTTCTAGGATTAATAGGAAACTTCACTACAAGTTTCAGGCAGGTTAAAAAATATTCTCCATTAACATATAATTTAGTTTGTCCACTTTCTAACCTCAATTCTAAATATTCATTAATTCTAAATCTTTTAATAGAATCTTCCATGCGAGAAACACGATAAAAGATTGATATTTAATTAGCTGAAAATTTAACATTTTTGATACAAATTATTAGTATTTTTTGACAATCTTTCTATTTAAATTACTTTATTTTTCATTTTCTTTTCATGTCACGACAAAAATAAACTAAAAAAAGATAAAGGATTCTTAAATTATTGAATTTAATTTTTTAGCATTTTGAATTAGAATGATTAAAAAATTTTACACAAATTGCAATCATTAAAAATTCTTGCATATTAAGATAAATGATGGATTCAGAAAAAGTATTAAATGGTAAAAAAATTGCAGAGGAATTAAATCAAGCGTTAAAAGAAGAAATACTGAAATTTACTGGTAAATACAAGAAATCCAATCCAAGATTAGCAACAATTTTGGTGGGTTGCAATCCCGCCTCAAAGATCTATGTTAGAATCAAGTTTAATACGAGTAAAAAAGTAGGCATTAAAAGCAAAATTTTCCATGTAAGAGAAATGGAGGATCCCTCCATCACCCTTAAAAGGGTATTAAGATTAATTAATTATCTGAATAAAAACCCTAGATATCATGGAATCCTACTTCAATTGCCATTACCTGAGAGTATTCGTAAATATACGAGAGAAATAATTAATCAAATCAATCCAATAAAAGATGTTGATGGCTTACATCAATTGAATCAAGGTAAATTATTCAATTATGATGAAACATATGCCCCTTGTACCCCTAAAGGGATAATTACGATATTAGAGCAAAATAACATTCCAATAGAGGGCCAAAATGTCGTTATTGTTAATAGATCAGATTTGGTTGGGAAACCATTAATTTTCTTACTTCTTAAAAGGAACGCTACAGTGACCGTATGCCATTCTAAGACGCGAAATTTAAGTGAAATAACAAAAACTGCGGATATCCTCATTGTAGCTATTGGAAAAGCCAAATTTATCAAAAAAGATATGATTAAAGAGGGCGCAGTGATTATTGATGTGGGAGTTAGTAAAATCAATGGAAAAATACATGGCGATGTTGATTTTGATGAAGTTTATGATAAATGTGGAGCAATAACGCCTTGTATTGGTGGCATTGGTCCATTAACCGTTCATTTTCTCCTTCGAAACACGTTTAATGCTTATAAAAACCAGATTATTGGAAAATCTGGTTAATAATAACAACCAAGACTTTATGGAATCAAATTAAAATATGACACGTAAAAATTGGTATCCATAATAATAATATATGTGAATTTTCTATATTTTCATAAATAAAAAAACTTAAATTTTATAAATAAAAAATGGCCATATTAGAGTTAGGGATCAATTTAGGAATTCAGAATATAATTACCAGAAAATATTATGATTCAGATATGGGATCTGCGTTAGATCCCGAATTAAGGGCAGGTTTTCTAACAGCTTTAGAAAACTTTACCACAGAAGTTTTTGGAGATGATCTTCATGTCGTATCTCTCGCTTCTTTAAAGTTAGTTTGTAATATAAAAAAATTAAAGCCCATTGATGAAAAAGAAGGAGAAAATCTATTGGTATGTTATGCCATAGTAGAAAAAGAAACGGAAACTGATATCGTAAAAAAGCATTTAAATGAAATTTTGGAACATTTTCTCAATCGATATTCCATTCATGATATTCATCATAAAAAAGAAAAGTTTTTCAAAAAGTTTGAATCAAGAATTGATAGCATATTAGGAGATTTAAGATTAAAGGTAGAAGACAGGTTTCGATCGATTTTTTAAGAATATTAAGTGAAGATATAAATGAGTTCAAATATTGGTCCCGAAGCTCAAGCTGCCTATCAAAAATATTTAGATGCCAAATCTCTTGATGAAAAAATCAAGAGATTAGAAGAATTTTTATCTCTCGTTCCAAAACATAAAGCAACGGAAAGAATCGTTGCCCTAAATAGGTCTCGCTTGGCCAAATTAAAAAGAGAACAAGAAGAGCGAAAATTAAGGCAAAAAAGCACGGGGCGCCAAACAAGTCCATTCTCTATTAAAAAAGAAGGCATTCAAGTGATATTAATTAGCGATTATAATGTTCCAAGCGCAGGGAAGACATCCTTACTTAATTTCCTTACAGGCGCAGCAAAAGATAAAATTGGAAAGTTTACATCGATTCCAGAAATAGGAATTTATGAATATGATAAAATTAGGTTTCAAATAGTAGATATGCCCTCTATAATGGAGGGTGCTGCAAGTGGCATTGGAAACGGAAAAGAAATAATGGCTCAATTGAGATCATGTGATTTGATATGCATCTGCGTGGATTTAAGTAGGGATGTTAAATCACAACTAGATTTGCTCTTAAATGAGTTAAATGAGGCAAACATTCGTATCAATGAGCCTAAACCTCCAATCACCATCGAAAAAACAGGGTCAAATAAGGTACAAGTATTCTATTTGACTTCAGAGGCAAAAAATAATGAAGAAATTGTTGAGTTAACTGAAAGGATTAAAGAAGTTGTAGAAGCTAGTGGATTGAGAAATGCAATCGTAAAAATATTTGGAAAAATTACAATTAACCAAGTAGTTGATGCATTAAATCCCGCTATTGTTTATAAAAAATGCATTTTGTTAGGAACTAAAGGTGATCTGCCCAATACACAAAAAAATTATAAATATTTGAAAGAGAATTACTCCAACCTTTTTCCATTAATAATTGGAACAAGTGCTCTAAAAAGAGAAATTGAACTTAATCTAGGTGAAGCAATTCTGAAATTTCTTAACAAGATTAGAATTTATACTAGCAATAAAGGAGTTGTAGCAGATAAACCATTAGTGCTAGATGCGGGTTCAACTGTAAAAGATGTCGCCTTACGGATTCATAAGAGTTTCTATGAAAATTTTGATCATGCCATTCTTATAAGAGAAGGAGACAAGTTAAAAAGAAAAAAAGTGGGCTTGGATTATGAATTAATTGATAAAGATATCATTGAAATTCATACTACTTAAAGATATTGATAATTTACTTATTGAATTAGTTTTATTTGTTCTATTAATTTTGGTATCTCTTTTATTTCATCCTTGTAAGAAGCATCAAGATTGGGTACTCCCTTAGAAATGTTATAAATGCTTTCAAATGAATAAATTAAATTTTCTAAATAATCGATTATATCACCCTTATAAACGACCAATTCATATTCATTCAGTAAGAAATTACTTATTTCTTCAATAGATAATTGTTCTTCTGTTCTTAAGCGCAAGATTAACTTTTCTAAATTGAACCTTCCACACTCGCAATACGGATTGTCCTTACAATTACAATTAAAAATATCAGTTGTCCATTTATAAACTAAATCTATAAAGTTTTCTGAGAACTTCTTTCTTTTTTTTATGTTATTTGCATTCATTAGTGATAAAACGCTTGAACTAAAAAAGTTGTTAGAAAAATATCTCATGCTAATATTCTTGGATAAATCAGCGACAATTTTTTTTGAGAGATACACATTTTTTAGAGGTTTTAAGTTTAATACTATTTCAAGAATGGATTTCGATTTATCTTTTAATTTAGATATGATTTCAAGACATGTATTTATTGTAAGAAACGATTTTGCTACCGATCTTCCTAATCCTGTTATTAAATATGATCTATTTTCTAAAAAAGTAATTAATTTTAATTTTATCAATTTTTTTAAAAATAAATCAAGGTTATAAGAACCGTTAATCAATTTATCATAAAAA